>Ga0209050_1000212_pt1 | contig 129523 bp, 116 predicted proteins | sample Araplavi_mTSA_r2_FD_184276 | JGI IMG/M metagenome (GOLD analysis project Ga0209050, IMG submission 184276) | Arabidopsis root microbial communities from North Carolina, USA - plate scrape MF_Cvi_mTSA_r2 (SPAdes) (version 2) | ecosystem: Host-associated > Plants > Roots > Endosphere | place... | reverse complement strand
CTGGCCGTAAGCGCGCAGGTACACGGCCTCGCGCAGCGAATCCATGGCGTACAGATGCTCCTGCCAGAGGCGGTCGATGGCGTTGAGCATGATGTGCCGCTCAAGGTAACGGATCGCGTCCGCTTCCTCGTGTTTGCACTTCAGCTCGTAGCTCTGCTTCACCTTCTCGATGAGGAAGGCGATGGATTCCTCCGTGGTCTTCTTATTGAAGCCGCTGGCTTCCATGGTGAGGCCGAGCGGGAACGTGGAGTTCACCCAGTTCAGCAGGCCCTGCGGATTCGGCTCGTCGAGTTCGAGGAAGCTGTTGACCTTGTCCGGGATGGCTTCGTCGATCACGTCGTAGATCATCGAGCGCGGGTCTTCGCTGGCGATGGCGTCGCTGCGCCAGCCGTAGATGACTTCGCGCTGCTTGTTCATCACGTCGTCGAAATCGAGCGAACGTTTGCGCTGGAGATAGTTCCGCTGCTCGACCCGCTTTTGCGCAGTTTCGACCGAGCGATTGAGCCACGGATGCTCGAGAGCTTCACCCTCCTGCATGCCGAAGCGCTCCATCATCGAAGTCATGCGATCGGCCGCGCCGAAGTTGCGCATCAGCTCGTCTTCGAAGCTGACGTAGAAACGCGAAAGCCCCGGATCGCCCTGACGGGCGCAACGGCCGCGGAGCTGGCGATCGATACGGCGGGACTCGTGGCGCTCAGTGCCGATGACGTAAAGGCCGCCCACATCGGGCACGCCCGGTCCGAGTTTAATATCGGTACCGCGGCCGGCCATGTTCGTGGAAATGGTCACACTGCCCGGCTGGCCGGCGCGCGCGACGATTTCGGCTTCCTGCATGTGGTACTTCGCATTCAGCACCGCGTGCGGGATTTTCTCGCGCTTGAGCATGCGGCTGACGACCTCCGAGGCTTCAACCGAGACGGTGCCGACGAGTACCGGCTGCTGGCGGGCATGCGCTTCAGCGATTTCTTTGATCACCGCATTGTACTTCTCGCGGCGGGTCTTGAAGACCTGATCGTTGGCGTCTTTGCGCACGATCGGACGATTCGTGGGAATCACTGCGACCTGCAGCTTGTACACGTCCCAGAATTCATTCGCTTCGGTCTCGGCGGTGCCGGTCATGCCCGCGAGTTTTTCGTAGAGGCGGAAGTAGTTCTGGATGGTGATCGTCGCGAGCGTCTGGGTCTCGCGATCGATGGTCACGCCTTCCTTGGCTTCGACTGCGCCGTGCAAGCCATCGCTCCAGCGGCGGCCCGTCATTTTACGGCCGGTGAATTCGTCGACGATGACAACCTTGCCCTCTTCCACGACGTAGTGAACGTCCTTTTCGTAGAGGCAGTAGGCGCGGAGGAGCTGCGAGATATTGTGAATGCGCTCGCCCTGATGATCGGCGTGGGCCTGCGCGGCGGCCTTGGCTTTGGCCTTCTCGTCGTCGGGTTTCCCGCTGTTGTCGATCTCCGCAAACTGCGAAATCAGATCCGGCAGCACAAAGGCGTCCGCATCATCGGGATTCATGAAATCGCGGCCCTGCTCGGTGAGGTCGGCTTCGTGCTGGCGCTCATCGAGCGTGAAGAAGAGCTCTTCCTGGAGGCGAAATTTTTCCTCCTTCATGTGATCCGCAAAGAAGCTCAGCTCGGTCTTTTCGACGACCTTGCGGCGCTCGGGATCTTCCATGGTGCGGAGCAGGCCTTTATTGCGCGGCTGCGCCCATTTCACCTTCACGAGATTCTTGGCAAAGGTCTCCTGCTCGCCTTTTTCCCAAGCGGCTTCGGCCTCGGTGACGAGGCGGTTGCAGAGCATGGTCTGCTTCTTCACGATCTGCTCGATGAGGGGCTTGTAGGTATCGAACTGATGCGTGGAAACCGTGGCCGGACCGCTGATGATCAGCGGGGTGCGGGCTTCATCGACGAGGATGGAGTCCACTTCGTCGACGATGGCGAAGACGTGGCCGCGCTGCACCTGCTGCTCGAGGCTGGTGGCCATGCCGTTGTCGCGCAGGTAGTCGAAGCCGAACTCGGAGTTCACCCCGTAGGTGATGTCGCACTGGTACTGCGCGCGACGGAAGGAAGGCTCCTGGTCGTGCTGGATAACGCCGGTGGTGAGGCCGAGGAAGCCGTACAGATGGCCCATGGTTTCACCGTCGCGGCGGGCGAGGTAATCGTTCGTGGTGACGAGGTGCGCGCCGCGGCCGGTGAGGGCGTTCAGGTAAAGCGGCAGCGTGGCGACGAGGGTCTTGCCTTCGCCGGTGGCCATTTCGGAAATCATGCCGCGGTGAAGGCACATGCCGCCGATGAGCTGCACATCGAAGTGCACCATGGCCCAGCGGTAATCCTGATCGCAAACCTTGTAGGTGGCCTGCCGCTCGGTGAGCCGGCGGGCGGCATTTTTCACCGTGGCAAAGGCTTCAGGCAGGATGCGATCCAGATAGGCGGGATGCTCTTCGGGGTCGAGCTTGGTGAGGTCTTCACGCCACTTGAAGGTCTTGGCGCGCAGTTCGTCGTCGCTGAGTTTTTGAAACTGTTGTTCGAGCTCATTGATCTGCGCGACGATGGGGCGCAGGCTACGAACGAGGCGTTGGTTCTTGGAACCGATGATTTTTTTAACGATCCAGCCGATCATGGCAAAAAAGGAAGTAGAGATGGAGAAACAGAAAGACGCGAAAGCGCGGAGGGTCGAAACAAGCGCCGCTGCGCCACCAATCGCCGACGGTCCGCGCTGGGCCGCCCGCCGCTGGAAGCTGCGGATCGCTTAAGCCAGCTTGGGCCGGTGCCGTTGCAACGCCGTGTGTAACAGACTGGGCGTGATCGCCCGGATATTTTCCTCCCCCACCAGCAGTCCTGCTGACAACCGCTCTCCAAAAATCGGGCGATTCGCCGCCGTTTGTTTCGCCGTCCGCTTTTGCTCCTGTGCTTCAACACTTCGTTCCTCTGAAACGGTGATCGGCCGGCAAAGCCCTTCATCGATCCGTGCGAGGCTCAGGGGCATCACGGATCCATTGAGCAACACCGTCGCAGCCGGAACGGCGGTGGCGAAAAGCCACAGCACGAAAACGAGCGAGACGGGTGAAAGGAATTGCATCAGGACAGTGAGACAACTCGCCCCTACTGCCGTTCCCCAGGATGCACAAGGTGAAACCTTGGCGTCGGAAAACGCCAAAGGCGTGATTGGTGGATGGTGATTTGTGATTGGGGCATCGCGCTCCCTCCAACACACCAATCACCAATCACTAATCACGCAGCCCCTACTTACTGCCGGGCTTGATCGCCGGAGTGCCGGCGAGATCGGGCGGGAGTTTATCCGCCTCGAAGGCCTCGACGTTCAGGGCCACCAGGGAAATGAAGGGGCAGCCGAAGTCGGGCAGGTTTCCACCACTGCGGTCAACCAAAGAAGCCACCGCTACGACGACACCACCGTGGGATTTCACGATGTCGATGGTTTCCTGCACGCGGCCACCACGGGTGACGACGTCTTCCACAACGATGAAGCGCGAACCCGGGCGGATTTCAAAACCGCGGCGGAGCACCAGCTTACCCGCATCGTCCTTCTCGGCGAAGATATGCGGTTTGCCCAAGGAACGGGCCACTTCGTGCCCGACGATAATGCCGCCCAGCGCCGGCGAAATCACGCGCTCCGCCGGTACGTCGCGCAGCTTGTGGGCGAGTTCGCCGCAAACGCGTGCGGCGATCTGCGTGTGCTGCAGGAGCAGTGCGCACTGGAAAAACTGGCGGGAATGCAGCCCGCTGCGGAGCAGGAAATGCCCGTCGAGCAGGGCGTGGGTTTCGCGAAAAAGGCTGAGAATTTCCTCGGAGGTCATGATTGAAAAGCGGTCACTTCGATTTCGACTTTGCTGCCCCGCGGGAGAGCAGCCACCCCTACGGTACTGCGGGCCGGGAACGGCGCCGCAAAGTGTTCCTGGTAGATGGCATTCATGGCGGCGAAATCCGCAAAGTCGGTGAGAAAAACGGTCGTCTTCACCACGTCGGCGAAGGTCATGCCATTCGCAGCCAGCACGGCTTTGATATTCGCAAAGACCTGACGCGTTTGAGTTTCGATATCCGGGCCGGCGAGTTCACCGGTCGCAGGCACGAGCGGGATTTGCCCGGCACAAAAGAGCATATTGCCCACTGCAATGGCCTGGCTGTACGGCCCGATGGCGGCAGGGGCGTCGGAAGTAGCGATGGCAGTTTTCATCGATGAAGGCCGCGCAGAAAAGCAGCCTCCGCCGGACTGTCCAGCGTTTATCCGCCGCCCTCGGTTTCACCTTGCGGATTGCCCGGCTAACGCTTCACGGCCAGGCGCAGGAATCGCCGCGGATGCAGAGGGTCGGTCAGGGCAAATACATCCCCCACCACGACGCTTCGCAGGTCGCCGCTGCCGGTTTCCCCGACGGTCGCGCCTGAGGCCAACACGGTGAACGCTCCGCCAGAAACACTCTGCGCGAGATCGGTCCACGGACCACCAAGGGTGTCGGCCCCCTGCACAATCAGGGTCAGGTCGGTGCGGCTGGGCACGCGGGTAAAAGTCAGCGTGAGATGGTTGCTGGCATTTCGGCCGAGAACTGGGAGGACGGAAAGCCCAGTGGTATTGCCCATCGGATCGCCGCTGAGGGCACACTCGATCAGATTGGCGATGCCGTTCTGGTTCGGATCCATGAGGTTTCCGGAAACGGCGGCGTTGTTCCAATTGGCGCCGAAGCTGGCCGCCTGCCATTGCTGGAAGGGACTCGCCGGCGTCCAGACCAGGTTCACGGCAGATGCGGTGTGCTGGAGGGTAAACGCGCCGAAACCCGTCACGCTGCGATTTTGAGCATCCGCACTGACCGCCCCCAGCTTGAAGGTCCCAGTGAGCGAACTCGCCGTGAGGACAGTCCAGGAGTGAGTCGCGGACCAGAAGGCGTCGGTGAAATTCACGGTGCTGCCCGGGCGATTGAGCGTCACGTCGACGGCGGCGTTGGTGGTCACAGTGACGCCGGCCGCAGTGACCCGATCGAAATTGGTGCCCGCGCCCGTATCGATATTGGCCGTGAGTTCCCAGACGAGGTGGCTGGCGCTGCCGTAAGCGAGACTGCCGATGAAAGTCTGCGTACCGAGACCGTCCCCCGGCCGATGCGTGCCGCTGATGGTTGTCCCAACAACGATGGATCCATTGCCCGCGAGAATCGCACTCGCCGCCACCGTCACACTACTCGCTGCGGTGATATTCCCATTCGCCACTAACGTACCAGCCGTCACGGCCACTACCCCGGTACTGGTCAACGGCCCACTCAATGTCCAGGTACCCGCGTCCTCCTTGCGCACCGCGAGTGAATTCGGTGCAGTCTCGGAAATCGTTCCCGTGATCACGCCCTCCCCTACCCCAGCGAGATAAACCGAACGACTGGTCGCGGTGAGGTTCAAATCTCCCGTCAGCGTCAATCGCCCGGCGTCCACGCGCAGCCGGGTATCACCGCCTCCGCTGGAAATGTTAAAATTGCCCGCAATCGTGTTCTGGCCGGCCTCATTCACGATGGCTGGATTGGTCGTCGTCCCGCTGCTGGTGGTGAAGCCGATCGAGGCCGGCAAAACGATCGAGCCGCTGCTGCCATCGAGGCGAAGGCCGGGCTGGCCATTGGTGCCGTTGGTCAGAACCACCGTCTTCGTCGCGGTCCCCAGCGCATTGCTATTGGTGATGCGGACCGCCCCGGAATTGACGGTCACATTACCGGCAAAGCTGTTGTTTCCGCTAAGCGTAGTAATCGCGCCGATCGTTCCCCCGGTGCTGGCGCCAAAAACCAAGGAACCTGTGCCCGTGATATTATTCGCCACCACGAGCGCGGAATCGCTGCGATAAAAGCGGAGCGTGCCGTTGTTCACCACCGCCCCGGCCGGGAGCGTGCCGGTCGTGGTGTTGTTGCCCATCTGAAGCGTGCCGTTGCTGAGGGTCGTGCCGCCGCTGTAGCTGTTTGTTCCTGTCACGATCAGTGTGCTACTGCCGGTTTTCGTCAGCGAACCTGCACCGCCGATATCGCCCCCAAAACGGAAGGTGCCCGTGCCATTTCCCTGAACGGTCGTCGGCACGGCCAGAGTCAGCGGCGGGTTGATATCGTACGACAAAGAACCCGTCCCGTTGGTGCCGCTCAAATTAACGACCGGGTTGGTGGTTCCGTTGTTCGTCAATGTCAGCGCGCCCCCGCTGACGATCACACTCGCGGCCGCATTGGCGCTGCCGGAAAGGGTCAGGATATTCAGGGCAAAGGGGCCACTGTCGTTGCTGGCGGTGATCGTGCTCGCGCCCAGCGTTTGACCGGTGAAGAACTCGAGCGTCGCGCCGCGGCTGCTCACCGGCGCCAGAGCAGTCGACCAATTTGCTCCGCTGCTCCACACCCCGCTACTCGTCGCCGTCCAGATCTGGCTGCTCGCCGCCGCGGTGATGGTGAAGGTGCCGGTCGAACTGAGGCCGCCGGCATCCGTCGCCATGTAGTCAAAGGTCGGCACTCCCGTATAGCCCGCCACCGGGGTAAAGCGGGCCGTGTGCCCATCACCGAGCAGAACCGCAGAACCCTTTACGGCACCGCTCACCGAGAAGCTCAGTGCGCTGGCATCCGTCTCGTCGTCCGTCGCGTAATTGCGCAGATCGAGATCGATGGGCTGGTCGGAAATTGTTGTCACCGTCGCATTCGGGGTGACGGGCGGGTCGTTGATCGCCGCCAGATTCCAGGTGTTCAGCGGGGTGATAGCCGGCAGTGTCGTGGGCGGATTCTCGCCAGGCGAAAGCGGTACCATCCACACGGCGAGTGTGGTGTTGGTGACGTTGGTGAGATTGATCGCGAGCTTCTTGAAGCCGGTATTGGCATTCTGCCCGGCAGGATTCGGCGACGTCGGCAGTGGCGTCGCATCCATGATCTGGAAGGCGCCGCCTCCGCTGACCACCTTCACCCACAAACGCTCAGCGCCCTGTGTGAGCGTGGCCGCCGTGCCATCGGGGTCGATCGCGACCGTGGTGGCCGGGCTGGTATAGTGAGCGAACCACCAAACGGTGCGGCCCGCAGGTGCGATGATTTCATCCTGGATGAGCACCTCCCGCCGATTGCCCAAAAGCTGAAATCCGCGCCACAGCCGCGAGACCCCGCCGGTCGAGGGCGTGAGATCGAAAATGCTCAGCGAACGCTGGCCGCCGGGCTCGCTTTCATAGGCCAGCAGCGGAGAAACCGTGTTGTAGGTCATGTCCGGCCCGGCGCCGGGATCGACGATGATCGTGTTCTGCCCTTCGCCGCGCGTGCGGTAGTAATCCCAGCGATCGTCACCGGAGAGATTCGGGGTATTCGTGAAATAGCCGGACAGCGCGTAGTCGTCGCTGCTCAGTTCCTGGAACCAGCGTTTCCCGAGCGCATCGAGCACGAAGTCGCCGCCATCGAGATTGCCGTGGTCGGCGCCGACCCAGCCCCCTTTGCAGCCAACGTAGGTCGCACGCGAATCCGTCCAATTGCCGCGCAGCGTGACCGCTTCGAGCGGCTTGAAGGCGGTGCCCGCTTCGCCGTGGAAAACGTAGTCCGGACTCAGCCCCGCAGCGGCCGCGGAGGTTGTCTGGTCGTTCCACCACAACGCATCGACCACCCCGTTGCCATAGGTGTTTTCGTACCACGCATAGAGCGGCTGCGTAAACCGGCGTGCATACCATTGCAGCGAATCGTCGGTGATCCGACCGCTGCCGGAGTCGGAGTGATTAAACGAAAAACCCGCGGGACTGCTCATCATGAGCGGGTAAAAACCGCTCTCCGAGTACAGCCGTTGCGCACTGATCCCGAAATCGCTGCCCAACGCCGACTCCAGCCCAGCGAGCCCGCGCACGAGATACTCCGTCGAGTAGTTCCAATAGCCGGGCCCTTCGTACCAGGCGCCGTTGTCCGTGGTGTAGTGCTCCATCACCGGGCGAAGCGAATTGAGCGCCCGGGTCAGGATATCTTCCGTGAGCGTTTCGCTTTCGGTGCCGACCGCGAGAGCCCCAAGAATCAGCCCACCGTTGCAAACTTGGTTCCAGTTGTTCCCGGTCGTTTTCTGCCAGCCGACATTCGTCGTATACTGAAGCAACCCCTGATTGAGGCCTTTGTTAATCAGGGCCGTGCGGATGGTATCGCGGCGAGCCGGCGTCCAGTAGTTGTAAAACCAGTCGTAGCCGATCGCACAGGCGTGCGTGATCTCGGCGACATCGAGGAAATGCGCGGGATCCCAGCTCGGGAATGCCGTATCGTCGGCCAGGGTATTCAGCTCGGTCCAGGCTCGCTCGGCGTATTGATTGTCGCCCGTGAGCCACCAAGCGAGGCCGAGGTAGTACATGCGCTCCTTGGCCAGACGGGCCTGATCGAGAATCGTGCCCCGCACGTCGGCCGTGTAGGCCACCGGGGCCTGGCCGAGCACGGTGTTGGCCGAAGTGATCGCGCTTTGCGCCCAGGTCTTCGGCGGGCTGGCGGCGCTGGCCTGCCACATGGCGCGCAGCCAGGCAAAACGCTGCGGCGTGGCCAGCAGGCGCGGATGATCCTGTGCCAGCGTATCGAGAAAAGCTGCCTGCGCCGGCTGCGTCCGACCAAGGCCGGCCTGGATCAGCGCACTGCCGGGAATAACCGAAAACGCGCTATCGCCCGGCTTTTTCCAGCCCACGCTCCAATGATCGGTCCCGGTGTTTTCCTTGTGCAGCAGCTCGACGTAATAGCGCTGTCCTTGAGTCAGCATCACCGCGCTGGATTGCTGCCCGGCTTGCGCAGTCCATTGGCGGAAACCGGTCGCGCTGCTCACGCTGGCAATCAGCGTTTTGTTCAGCGGATTCGCATCGGGGCTCAGGTAAAGTTCGGCGACCTCATCGCCACTGACGGCGAAAGAATAACTGCCGGATACCGGCGGGACCACATAGCCAGTGACGCGGGTGCCGTAGTTGTCCGCCCAATTTTGCGCAAGGCACTCGAACGAAGTCAGCAATTCGCGACCGCCCGGCTTGGCTGGATAGTTGGCCGCGGAAGTCAGCGTCGCGATCGTCGCGCCAGGCAGATTGGTCCAGTACTCCGCCAGAATGGAGCCGCCGGCCCGATCCGCCCGCGAAGGAAGAATCCGCGCACCCGGAATGACCTGGCGTGCCCTCGACGCGGAGGACCACTCCAGGCTGCCCGTGCCGGCAAACGATTCGAGCCGATAGTTGACCCGCTGCCCGGAGGTAAGCCGGATCTGGCCGCGGATCTCTCCGGTCTGCGCAAACGTCCGCGCGACGATCAGCCGATCGTCGATCCACAAACGAGCCCCGGAATTGCCCGGCACATAGAAGGTATACAACTCGGAGAATTCCGGCTCGAGCTGCCCGCTCGCAGTGGTGAGGGCATCCACGAGGGTGGCCGTCGCGGTGCCGTTTTGGACCAGCGTTCCGGCGGGTTCGCCCAAGGTCAAAATCGCGGTTTCGGCGACTTCCGAAAAGGGCGCAGCAATGGGCGTGATCGTGATCGTCGCACTCCCCTGGCCAGCGGTGAAGCTCACCGTGCCGCTGATCGCCTGGTAGTCGACCCCATTCACTGCGGTGCCGGCAATCGTGTATGGCACGCTCAAAGCGCCCACCGTGCTGGTCCGCGTGACCGTGAAGGTGGCCGGATCGAGCCCCACCCGGGAAGCCGCCGCATCGGTCGCGCTGATATTCAGCACACTGACCGTGGTCGCGCTGACCGCGGCATTGTCGAGAATGATCGTCGGGCGATAGCCAGTGCCCCCGAAGCCGAGAGCCAGCTCATCGAACGCGTAAGTCAGCACGGGCGCAGTGCCGGCGTGCGTGCCCCGGGCCTGCGTGAGGCCATCGATCTGCCCCTGCACGATGAGATCGCCATTCAGGCCCCGGGTGATTTGCAGCAGCGCCGAATGTTTGGTCGTGCTGCTGTTCACCGACGCGCCCACCGTGCCCAAGGGGAAACGCGTCCCGGCTCCACTCCCTCCGAGGATATCGTCTCCCGCATCTTCGTAACGCACCCCGGTGCCGGTACTGCTGGCCAACCCGGCATTGGTATCGAAGCCGTAGTTTTTGTCGTCGGTGCGGGATCCGCCATCGCCCGTCTGCCGAGTCCCGGCCGAGTACCCCAGGCCGATGCGAAACGCCCCGCCCGAATTTCCCGCCCCGCTGGGAAAACGGTAGTCGAATGTCGCCCGCAACGAATCGCCGGGATTCGCCAAAGTGGCCACGGGGAAAAAAGTCAGGAGCCGATAAAAGTCACTCGGGGTCGCGGCCTGCAGGGCATTGCCGGTCCCGATTCCGGCGGAGTCATCGACGATCGTCACGACGCCCGCAGTGGTCGAACTTTGGTACCAGACGCCCCCCGTCGTATCGCCCCCGGTGGCATTGCTCCGGTTCCCATCCGTGAACGGGTCGTTCAGCAAAACCGTGTCGCCAAAAGCGGGCACGGCCAAAAGCATGGCCAGCCCGAGCGCTTTCGGGATGGCGTTCCGGATTTTGCAGATTTTCATGGCTGGGGACCTCTTCACATGACTGCTCAAGAGCAGTCCCAGCGCCTAGCCTCCCGCCGAAACAACCGCAAGATTTTTCAGTAGAAGCCCTTACACTTCCTCCACACCGAGCTTACCCAACCGCCTGAGCCGCCGCGAGGCGCTCTTCCATATCGGCACGCTGGAGAGCTTGGATCATCTGAGCCACATCGCCTTCGATGAAGCGATCCAGATTATAAAGCGTCAGTTCGATGCGATGATCGGTAACGCGGTTCTGCGGGTAATTGTAGGTGCGGATCTTTTCCGAACGATCGCCGGAACCGATCTGCGATTTACGCTGGGCCGCGTATTTTTCGGCCTCTTCGCGCTGCTTCACCTCGAGCAGGCGGCTGCGGAGAATGGTGAGCGCCTTTTCCTTGTTCTTCTGCTGCGAACGGCCGTCCTGGCAGCGTACGATCGTGCCGGTCGGGATGTGCATTACTTGCACGGCGGAGTCGGTCGTATTGACCCCCTGGCCGCCGGGACCACCGGCACGGCAAACTTCGATGCGGATTTCGTCCGGCTTGAGTTCGAGATCGACCTCCTCGGCCTCAGGCAGCACGGCGACGGTCGCAGTGCTGGTGTGAATGCGACCCTGCGCTTCGGTGGCGGGCACACGCTGCACGCGGTGTACGCCGCTCTCGTAACGGAGCTGGCGGAAAACGCCCTGGCCGCTGACTTTAAAAACGACTTCCTTGAACCCGCCGAGTTCGCCCGCGCTGGAGTCAAGATTCTCGATCTTCAAACCCGCGGTTTCCGCGTAGCGGCAGTACATGCGGTAGAGATCGGCCGCAAAGAGGCCGGCTTCGTCCCCTCCGGTACCGGCCCGGACCTCCACGATCGCGTCGCGGTCTTCGTTCGGATCGGGCGGGAGCAGAGAAAGCTGTACGGCGCGCTCGAGTTCGACGATGCGCTTTTCGAGCTGCGGGATTTCCGCCTGGGCCATTTCGGCCAGTTCATCGGTCCCCTTGGCCAGCTCGCTGTTTTCAGCGAGTTCCGTCCGGGTTTTGCCGAGGTTCTGCCAGTTGGCGGTCAGTTCCTTCAGGCGGGTGTGTTCCCGCAGGAGATCACGCGCTTTCCGCGGGTCCGCGTAGGCCTCCCCGGAAGCGATTTGCGCCTCCAGTTCCTCGAAGCGGGCTTGTTTGCGGGCGATGAGCGGAGCGAAGTCCATACGGGAAAACAAAACGGTGAAGGCGCTAAGACACCTTCACCGTTCTGGAAATCCGATTGCGGTTAGTTAAGCAGCAGCGCCAGCCTTCTTGGGGCGGCGGGCCACACTACCGTAGCGCTTCGAGAACTTCTCGATACGGCCAGCGGTGTCGACGAACTTCTGCTCACCAGTGAAAAACGGATGGCAGGCGGCGCAAATACCGATGCGAAGATTGTTCCGCGTGGAGCGGGTGTGATAAACCTTGCCACAGGCGCAGCTGATGGCGGTTTCTTTGTAGTCAGGATGGATGCCGTCTTTCATGTTGGCTGGAAAAAGGGTGCGAAACCTAACGAGGTTTATTCAACCCGCAATGGAAAAATTTCAGGCTCGCTTCGCATCCTGTGTCATCGCCGTTCTCGCCGTCCGATGGGGGAGGCGCTAAGACGCGGGCATGAATGTCGCCCTCGTCGCCGATGCAATCTGCGCTTCCCATGATCCCGGCCGGGGCCACCCGGAGCAACCGCGCCGTTTTCAAGCCGTGCTCGGGGCACTCGAATCCGCTGGGCTGGCGGCGAAAATGACGCGCCTCGAACCGCGCGACGCCACGCTGGAGGATCTCGCACTCGTCCATACCCCGGCTTACCTGAACCTGGCCAAGCGCGAAATCGAGGCGGGTGCGGACCAGCTTTCCACCGGCGACACGAGCGTGAATGAAAGCTCCTGGGCAGCCGCCACACGAGCGGCAGGGAGTGCGCTCACGGCGGTGGATACAGTATGCACCAATCACGCGGCCCGGGCCTTTTGCGTAGTGCGTCCGCCGGGTCATCACGCCGGCGCGCACTACGGCATGGGCTTCTGTGTGGCGAACAACGTCGCGGTAGCGGCGCGTCACGCCCAGAAGCGGCACGGCGTCGGCAAGGTGCTGATCCTCGACTGGGATGTGCACCACGGAAACGGCACGCAGGACATTTTCTACGCAGACGGTTCGGTCTTCTTTTGCTCCACCCACCAGAGCCCGTGGTACCCCGGCACCGGCGCCAAAAACGAAACGGGTACCGGCGCAGGGCTCGGCACCACGCTGAATTTCCCCCTGCCCGCCGGCTCCGGACGCGCAGAAGTCATCGGCGCGCTGGAAGCGAAGTTGATCCCCGCGATGGACGCCTTCAAACCCGAGCTGGTGCTGATCAGCGCCGGGTTCGACTCACGCATCGACGATCCACTTGGCCATTTCAAACTGACCGATGAGGACTTCGTCTCGCTCACTAAACTCGCCCGGCACATCGCCGACACGCACGCCCAAGGCCGTGTAATCAGCCTGCTCGAAGGAGGTTACTCCCTAAGCGGCCTCGCCGCAGCAGCCACCGCTCACACCGGAGCTCTGCTGTAAGGGGCGCATCCCCGGAAAAACGCGCGCATTTTGTTTTGCGCGAACGCGCTCGGAACCGCAGTCTCTGCCGCTCGAACTCCAAGTCATGAGCACCGAGGTGCACTCTAAAAAAGCCCAGGGAAAGGCCAAGCTGTTCACGCTCGAACAGGCTCAGGAAAGTATCCTCGCGAAACTGCGCGAGGCCGGGCCGAAAGGCGTGGGGGCATTCTGGACCGCCAAGACCGTGGCGCCAAAACGCGAAACGCTGGAACGGGCGCTCGAATCGCTCCAGGCGAGCGGCGTGCTCGTCATCGATACGCGGCGCACCAAACCGAAGTATTTCCTCGATGAACACGCGCCGGAAATGCCGTGCCTGGAAACGGTCTGCGCCCGGCTGGCGGAAGCGGCGAAGCGGGCGCACCCGCAAGTGCTGGCCGAGAGCGAACTCAAAAAAACACTCCAGCGGGATGAGCGAAATTTTCTCGAACCCGCGCTGGCATTGCTCCTGGAGCGCCGGCAACTCGTGGGCCTGAAGCACAAGACAACCCAGGTTTTTGCGCATGGAGAAACCTTGCAGACCTGGCTTACGGCGCTGGTGCCGCTACCCGATGCGACGCTCGACGAATCGGCCGCGGCGAAAGTGCGGACCGCTTACCGGGAATTGGTGCGGAGCGGCGGTTTTCCGTCGGTGGAAATCGCCGCGCTCGGCGAGGCGACGGCGCTGCCTTTGCCGGCGTTGCGGGATTGGCTGCTCGGCGAGTACCGGCAGGGGCGAGCCGTTTTGAGCCAGGGCGACTGGTCGCTGGCGGATGAAAAGACGCGCACGGGCGCGGTGGAACTGCGCGGTGAACGTTATCTCCTGGCGCAATTGCTCGATTGACCCGGTGATCTCAATGCGCACGAATCCCTTTGCCGACCTCATCGTGATCGATCCCCGCCAGCCCGAGCCGGTGGTGGGCGGATTGAACGATCGTCCGCTGCGCGATCTGTTGGGGGAATTCGAGCGGTTGCAGGAAGGCCCAGCGCCGCGAACGCAGAAACCGGCCCGGCATGCGCAACTGATCACCTCCCCGGAACCGGGGTTTGGCAAATCGCATCTGATCGGCCGGCTTTTCCGTGAACTGCACGGGAAAGCCACCTTGGTCTATGTGCTTCCCTTTCAAAACCCCACGACGGTTTTCCAATCGCTAATGATGGCGATCGCGAGGGAAATCCATTTCCCGGATCGAGCCGGCAGCGGGGGCTGGAATCCCGAAGAAGCCTCGCAGCTCGACCTGCTCGCGCACGCAGTCCTGGCCAATCTGCTGGCCGACCTCGTGGAGAGCCGCCGGGTGATCGATGCGGAAAATCCGGGGGAAATCGCCGCGACCCTGCGGCGCGATCCGCTCCGGGCGCTAAATCGTGGTGCGGCCGGCGATTCGTGGGCGGACTGGCTGCGGCAGCATTTCGAAACGCTGCGGCCTTTTCTCGACGAATGCCTGAGCCGGCGCGGCGTCTCGCTCAAAGCCCGGGGCTGGCTGCGGGTGCTGCTCACCTACGCCTTTGCCCCCTTTCAACCGTCGGCCCGGCAAATGTGCCTGGACTGGATCGTGGGCCAGCCGCTGGGAGACGAAGAGCGCGAACGGATCGGTTTGCGGGGGACGGAAACGGTCGATGGCGACATCACGCCCGAGCAGGCCAATGATCTCTGCCGCACCCGCGTGGCCGACCTCTGCCAACTCGCCTGCTTTTATCGGCCGTTCGTGTTCTGCTTCGATCAAACCGAAGTCTACGGCCATCACGCCGGGCTGGCCCGGAGCTTCGGGATGGTGCTCGCGGCTCTGGTTAATGAAGCGACGAATCACCTCACGTTGGTGACTTCAAACCAGCACCCGTGGGTGAAGCGGATTCAGCCGAACATCGAAGAGGCCGATCTCGATCGGATCGCACGACCGCCAGTGATTCTCGAAGGCCTCAACCGGCAACAAGGCGAGGAACTGGTGCATCTGCGCCTCCAAAGCGGTCTGCCCAACGATCCGCGCAACGGGAACTTTCTCCGGGGCGACTGGCTGAGCGAGTTATTCCCGACGGATCGAAATCAGATGGGCGCCCGGCATTTTCTGCAAAAGTGCAAGGAGCGCTGGGACAACGAACCGCTCCGCGTCATCCCGCTGCCCGACCTTTACCAGCAGCGGCTGCAACGGCTGATCACGGCTCCGAAGCGCCTGCTCTTCGAGCCGGATTCCTTGCAGTGGGTGATCGAAGAAGCGGCGCGCGGGCTGGAAGAAGTCACCGTCGAGCGCGTGGAAGGAGAACGGTACTTTTCCGTGGTCTGGAAAACCCCGGACCGGTGGTGCTTTTTCGGATTTCTCGGCGGGGCCAACTGGCGCCAATGGAAAGCCGTCGCTCAAGAGGCCACGGCCCGGCGGGAAAAAGGCCCGGTCCCGGCGAGGGCGATTTTCTTTCGCACCCCGGAGTTGCCGCCCGTGCCCAACCCGCGCTGGCAGCATACGGAAGAGCTCGACGAGGCAATCCGGTGCGGTGCATTGCAACTCATCCACCTCCGCAGCGAAGAAGTCGCCGCTCTCTACGCCGCGAAGGACCTTTTCGCCGAAGCCGCCCAAGGCGACATCGCCTTTACCGGCGCCGAAGTGCTGGCGTTTTTGCGGGAGGAACTGAGGCCCTGGTGGCGCCTCTTGCGCGGGGCGGAAGAAAACGTGGAGCCGGTGGCAGCCGAAGCCTTGCCTGATCAGGCGATGGCTTAGAGCGAAGCCCACCCGAAAAAGGGCACAGCTTTTCCGCAAAAGCGCTCCCCACCTTCAATGCGCAGATCTGAGCGGTCCCTTACTTTTTCTCCGCAGCGGTGAAGAGCTTTTTGTATTCACCGAGGCCGGCTTTTTCGAGATCGGCGACGGGGATGAATTTGAGCGCACCGGAATTGATGCAGTAGCGCAGGCCGGTCGGCTTCGGGCCGTCGTCGAAGACATGGCCGAGGTGGGCGTCCGCCTTGGCGGATTTCACCTCCACGCGGGTCATGCCGTAGCTGGTGTCGCGGTGTTCGGTGACGGCTTCTTTTTTGATCGGCTGCCAGAAGCTCGGCCAACCAGTGCCGCTGTCGAATTTCTCGGTGCTGGAGAAGAGCGGTTCGCCGCTGATCACGTCGACGTAGATACCGGCTTCGTGGTTGTCCCAGTAGGCATTGCGGAAGGGCGGCTCAGTGCCGCACTGCTTGCAGATGCGATACTGCTCGGGCGTAAGACGCTGCTTGAGTTCGGCGTCGCTGAGTTTGCTGAGGTCTTCGACTTTCACGGCTTCGGCTTCGGATTTGGGTTTTGCGGCGCTCTTATCGTCCGCCAGGGTGCGCAGGGTCGCGGTCAGGGCGACAGCGGCCAAAGTGAGGATGGCTAGGCGGGGAAAAAGCATGGGACGCATATTCGAGGTATCGAGGGTACTTAGCTGGAGGCGGAATCTTGGCAAATCTTCCCGGCGCGAAGCATTTTTTGGCTCAGTTGATCCGTTTCATGCGCTCGAGCTTGCTGGCGCCACTCTCTTCCTCACGAATCCGTCGGCGGGCGTCGCGAAAGGCTTTGGTGATACTGCCGCTCACGAGGAATGCCGGGATGGCGAAGAGCAACTTGAAGGGCATCGGCATGAAGACGAACCCGATCAGGATCAAAAAGCCGACCAAACCCAAAGCCAGGACGCCGCGGGTGACGACCGCCCGTTCCGTGGGGGAACGGCCACCCTGCACCGTGCTCCAGGCTTTCCAGCCCAGCCAGCCAAGGATACCCAGCACGAGGAGGATTTCGATCATCATAGTTCGGGTTCCTCGATGGGTTCGGGGGCGTTTTGCAACAGGTGGCGCCACCAGAGGGTGAGGCTTGTCATGGCCACCAGGCTGACCAGAAGGACACCGCCGCCGGCGATCAATTCGACGGCGACCCGAAACTTGATCTGAGACAGGACGATGAAGGAGTGAATGGACTGCGCAATCGCCAGCGAGAGCAGGAGGGGAAAGCGATCCTCGCCCGCACGCAGCCGCACCAGAATCCAAAACTCGAGCAAGAGGAACGGCCAAACCCAGATCGTGGTGAGGCTGACCATGAGCGCCTGGAGCCAACTCCACACCAGTCCCAGCGGTTCGAACGAGGGAATCATCCAGCCGCCCAGGCCGCGGGACGGCAACTGAACCAGTACTTCGCCCGTATGCAGGGCCATGGTGGCGAACATGTGGGCGCCTCCGGAAATGGCGAAGAATGCTCCAAACGCTACAAAAGGCTCCCGCAGACCGTCGAGGACGGAGTCTACAGGATCGAGCGAGGAGGACATGCCTTTCCGATACAAGCATCCCCTGCCCCGCGCAAGATGCCGGGAAGTCCAGGGCGACGGGCGGGCAGCCCGGCTTATTTCATCCGGTCGAAGCTCTTTTTCAGGACCTGCCAGTCGGCGAGGCCATCGACCTTGCCGCGAAGGTCGGTGACGATCTTTGCCTCGTTGGTATTTTTGGTCGGCCGCTGGACCTGGTAGAACAAGCCGAACATGCCGGGCCAGGCGGCATCGGCGAGACGGTAGGCGGCGTATTCATCGGTGGCGTCGTGCTCGGCCGGCACTTCGTTGAAGGCGCCGCCCTTGCGCGGATTCGCAGCATCGAAGGCCCCGGGATAAAACTCGATGCATTCGCTTAGGCACTCGATGTAGGAAAAGCCGTCGTGATCCATGGCCAGCTCCATCATTTTGAGCAGGTGCGGGATATTTGTCGCGGTGCTGCGGGCGACGAAAGTAGCGCCGGCAGCGAGGGCTTGTTTGAGGGGATTGATCGGCCGATCCATGGAACCCCAGACATCGGTCTTCGATTTGAAGCCGATCGGTGAAGTGGGCGAGGTTTGTTTCTTCGTGAGGCCGTAGACGAAGTTATCCATGACCACATAGGTCATCTTAACATTTTTGCGGGCGGTGTGATTGAAGTGATTGCCGCCGATGGAAAAGGCGTCGCCATCACCACCAAAGACAAAGACGTGCAGATCCGGCCGCGAGAGCGAAATGCCGCTGGCAAACGAGAGAGCGCGACCATGGATGAAGTGCGCGCCGTGGGCCTGCACAAAATACGGGAAGCGCGAGGAGCAGCCAATCCCTGCCACAGTGCAGATCTTCTCGTGCTCCATTTTGCGCTTCTCGATGAGCTTGTAATAAAGCGCGAGGACCGAGAAATCGCCGCAGCCGGGGCACCAGGTGGGATGATCGGCAGCGGTTTGTTTCTTGGTCAGCGGGGCACGTTCGGCGGGCAACGCAGGCGCGGGCTGATCGGCGGCGAAACCCGTGCGGGCGAGCGATTCGGCAGGGAAAGCGAGGTTCGACATAGGGGGAAAGCAGGAAAGAGTTATTTGGTGAGGCGGAGCGTGCGGTCGAGGATCTCGCGCACTTTCCAGGTGAGGCCGTCGGTCTTGGTGACGCTGCGAATGCGGGCATCGCAATAGCGAGCGCGAAGCAGGGTGCAGAGTTGACCCTGACCGTAGAGGCCTTCGTCGTTCAGCTCGACGACGACGACATTCGTGAATCCCTCGAATACCTTCTCGAGGCCGTTGGGCAGCGGATTCAGATGCTTGAGGTGGAGGCCGGAGATGGCCTCGCCGTGCTGGCGGGCCTGCTTCACCGCTTCCTCGATCGGGCCTTTGCTCGAGCCCCAGCCGACGAGCAGCACGTGCCCTTCCGGCGCGCCGAAGACGGCGGGTACGGGAAGCTCTTCGGCCAGCTTGCGCAGCTTGTTGCGGCGCTTGGCATTCATCGCGGTGTGAAGCTTGCCGGAGCCGGTGGGGTGGCCGAGTTCGTCGTGCTCGAGGCCGGTGACCACCGGATAAGTACCGCTGGCAATGTAGGTGCCCGGTGCGACGTGCCGGGTCACGCCATCCGGCGCGGCGAGATCGTAGGGTTTGTGATCCGCGACCGGCGTGAAATCAGGCGAGATATCCTGGCAGACGTTTTCGAGGTCAGGATAAGGGAAAGCTTCGATCCGCGAGGCGATGCCCTGATCCGTGAGCAGCAGCACCGGAGTGGAGTATTTGCGCGCAATATTGACGGCTTCAATCGCGGTGTAGAAACAGTCCTCCACGCTGCTGGGCGCGAGCACTACGCGAGGGCTATCGCCATGGCCGCCGAAGCAGGCGATGTTCAGATCGCTCTGCTCGACATTCGTCGGCATGCCGGTGGAGGGACCGCCACGCTGCACATCGATGACCACTACCGGCATCTCAGCCATCGCCGCCCAACCGAGCGCTTCCGTCTTGAGCGAAATGCCCGGGCCGCTCGAACCGGTGACGGCGACGCGTCCCGCATAGCTGGCGCCGAGGGCCATCGAGATCGCGGCGATTTCATCCTCGGTCTGAATGAAGGTGCCGCCGTATTTCGGCAGCTCGCGGCGGAGCAATTCCATGATGTCGCTCCACGGGGTGATCGGGTAGCCGGCCCCAAAACGAACGCCCGCGGCGATGAGGCCGAAAGCGAGCGCTTCGTTGCCGCTCATGACCACCTGCGACTGACCGCTGCTCTCGCTCGGGTGAAATGCAAATGTTTGGAAGAGCCCCTGGATTTGGTGACCGTAGCCGGAGCGGAAGCAGGTGAGCGCGGTTTCCGCGATCGTCGGATCCTTGCCTGCGAAGCGTTCGCGGACGAGCTGCTCCAGCTTCGGCACATCGAGCGAAAACATGCGGGCGATGAGTCCAAGCGCATACACATTTTTGCCTTTGTCGCGGCCCGTGCCGCCAACGGCTTCGACGGTGAGCGAAGAGATCGGCACCCCGATGTGATGATAGGTCGTGAGCAGCTCTTCGCTCGGTTTCACGTGGTCGGAGTCGAAGAGCACGATGCCGCCGTGCTTCAGCGAGCTGATGTGGTTGGCATAACTGTGATCGTAAAAGCACAGCAACACATCGGCTTCGTCGCCCGCGCTGAGCACTTCGCCCGAGCCGATGCGGACCTGGAAGATCGAGGGGCCGCCGGAGATGGTGCTCGGGATGGTCATGAAGGTCATGACTTCCTGTTCGCTGCGCCCGGCGAGGCGGGCGAGAAAGCCGCCGATGGCCTGGATGCCATCTTGCGAATTGCCGGCGATGCGGATGACAGCTTCGGCGACGCTGGAAACCTGCGGAGAGTTGCCGGCAGCATCACCGGCTAGAGTGGACTCACTCATGGTGGAGGGCAGAGGGGAATAAGTTGTGGGGAGTTACCGAAGTCGATCCGGCAGCCCGCGTTTTCTTTGCCGGCTGACGGAGGGGAAGACTTCAGCGTCCCAAAGTTAGGCTCCCCTGCCCCGCGGCGTCAAGCCGGCAGGGCCTACCCATTCCGACCCTATGGCGCGGGCGCAGTCAGCCGCTTCACGATGAAATCCCAAATATCGCGATATCCTTCCGTGGGGTGATCGGGGAACTTAACAAAACACGTCGCGCCTGCCTGCTGCGCCGCTTTTTGGAAGCCCACCGCCCACGCGGGCGAGTGTACCTTGTAGTTGGATTCGGTGATCCCCTCAGGCTGGGTGAGACCCCATTCGTTTTCGAAATACATCGGCGCCGCTCCCGCGTGCAGGAGCGCATCGGGTGACCATTGGCGAATGATGGGGAGCAGCTCCTCACGGCGGGCGAGCGATTGCTCGAAGCTGCAACCGAAAGCCGGCGAACCCCAAACCACGCCCGGCACCCATTCCTGCATCCGCACCGGGTCGATGGTCGGCTGGCTGCGATACGCAGCCACCGCAACCACCTTCGAAGAAGCCCGCTCGACTGGGTCGCTGGCTTGCGGGTTGGCCCGATCCGCTGAACATCCGACGTACAACGCCGGCAGCGAACCTTGCGAACCACCGCCGACCGCAATGCGCTGCGGATCGAGATTCCACTTCGCCGCATTCGCGCGGATGAACTGCACGGCCCGGCAGGCGTCGTTCAACACGTAAGCAACCGGCGGGTTCGCTTTATCCGCCGTGGCATCTTCCATCGTGCGGGTCTCGACCGCGATCACCGCAACCCCGGATGGAAAGAAGCGGTTCAGATCGGGCGCATGTTTGGCCGGTTTCCAAATCCCGCCATACCAGATCAGCACCGGACTGGGCTTCTCCGCGGTAGCGGATGGCGGCACAAAGACGTCGAGAATCTGATGCGGATGTGGACCGTAAGAGACATCCGCCGCCGTGGGCGCGGGTTGAGCCGGTGGTGCGCCAAACGCATGGGGGCCAGCCAAAGCGACCGCAAGCAAGAGCGGGATCCGGCGAAAAGAAAAAGCGGAGCGGGAGAGCATCGGGCAGACAAGCGCGGAGCGGAGCGAATGTTAGGAAGCGTGTGTGCCAACTAGAGGGCGCCCGCTTTGGCTTCGCCTGTCTCCGCTTCGCTCCGGCTGTCGGTGCCGGGCGAGAGACGCGATTGCAAAACCGGGGCACCAAATCGACCAATCCGAGTGGGCGGTTCCGCATCCATCAGCGGACTACGAAATCAACTCCCCGGCATCGACGGCGCGATGCCCTCTAAGCAACTCTACAAACTTGCGTAGCGTGGACCTTCAGGGTTCCGCGAGCGGCAGCCCTTGCAACAGCCCAATTGTTGCCCAAGCGCTACTCCAGTACGTGTAGATTGCGGTGACGTCCTTCAGGGATTTGGCTTTGGCCGGGCCACTGCGGTCAACCCGGCTGATTTTCGTTGGATCGATGAGCCAACTACCGTCTTCGCGTTGGGACTGCAGAAGCCAATGTTGCGCGTTGCCGATGGCAACGGCGCTGGCTGGCTCGGGCGCTTGCTGGAGCAGGTAAAGCGCTTCACCGGTGGCGAGCGGATCGCTTTGTTCCTCGCCGATCATCCAGGCCCAGCCGCCGTCGGGGTGTTGGAGTTTGCGGATTTCTTCGCGCGAGGCAGCGGCTTCTTCGGCGGAGCCAAACCGCTGGGCATAGAGTGCGCGGAAAATGAGCGTCTCGAGCGATTTTTCCGGCTCGGATTTGGCAAAGGCCGCAACCGCTTTGGCCCGTGCGGCCTTGCCGCTGGGAGCGGGCGCGAGCGCAAGGAGGAAAAGACGGACGGAGTTTTTCGTAGCCTCCTGGATCTCGCGTTTTTGCATGCCGGCGAACTGGCCGGAGGGTTTCCACGAACCGTCGGTCAGTTGCTGTTCAGCGAGGAGTTTCGACCACTCCGGCTTCACGAGTTCAGGCATGGCCAGCATGAGCAAAGCCAGTGCTTCCAGTCCCGCTTTGGATTTGGTCGCGTGCTCATCCGACCAAGTGAGAAACTCAGTATACTTCGCCTCATCGACCGGAATCCCACGCCGCTTCGCTTCCCGCAGCCCCCAAAGCAATTCCGGCACGTGATGGCACCCATTGCAGTCCTTCTCGTTCATCCACGCATCCCCTTCCCTCACGAGAAAACCGAGACTTTTGGTGATCGCAGCCCGCAACTTGGCGGCGTCGATCGGAGGCGCATCCTCAGCCCAGCCAGCAAAATGACTGACGAGGAAAAGCACGATCCAGAATCGCCGCAGCGGAGGGAACGCATTCATGGCGGAATAGCCCCAACCTTTGCCTACGCAGCCGAAATACAACCAGGAATTCGCCACCCACTCGGCGAGGTATCTATCGAATATCCAACCGCTCCGTCACCCACCGAACTTGCAATTACCTCCAAGATTCATCCATCGGCTACAACGCCTCAGCAATGAGCCGTTTCCACCAACACTTAATTACTATTTCTTAAAATGGAGTCCCAACAGCCGATCCCTCCAAAAGCTGGAGTACAATGGGGCGTCATTGGATGTGTTGGGATCCTGACCCTTATCCTGGGCGGCACCCTGCTCCTGCTGGCGTTTTGCATCAACTTGAAGCCTGGCCCAAAAGCTGAAGTTTTAACTTATAAACAACTTACTTCGGCGGTGACGGAGGATCGTCTTATCGCCCCGGACAAGGGTCCCGTACGAGTCACCCTGATTCTACCCGCCGACCCAAAAGACACTCAACTTTTGCTTCAGGGTTTTCTTCCGGGCAAGCCAGAGCAGCCCGATGGAGTTCATCCATTTTCGGTCAATGTACCAACTCAGGAACTGGAGAGCTTGCGGCGCCTTCTCCAAGAACACAAAATCTCGGTGGATGAAATACAGGAACCGAAAGCTGTTTTGACGCAATTCAGTCTATCCGCGAAGCGAATTGGCCGAACTTAACAAACCGAGGCAAAGCGCATCGATGGTTTCACGCAGGGCGAGACGTTCCAGCCAGTGGGGCGGGATACCTTTGAGACCGTAATAGGCGCCGGCTATCTGTCCACAGACCGCGCCAGTAGAATCGGCGTCGTCGCCCAGATTTACCACGCGGAGGATGGCTTCTTCGAAGCTGTCGGTGTGATAGAAACTCCAGAGGGCAGCTTCCAAGGTGTGGATGACGTAGCCAGAGGAATAGACTTGGTTTTCCGTTTTTTCGCGAAAGCTTCCCTCGATCAGCGCTTGAACCCGGGGAGATTCGACTGATTCCGTCTGCCACCGCGCCAGCGCGTCTTCCTTGCTCACGCCGGACATCAACCGGTTCAGCAGGACGGCCAGCGCCTGGCAGGCATCGAGGCACTCGGGGGCGCCATGGGTCGTCCGCGAAGACTCCCGTCCCCACTGGGCGGCCAGCGAAAGATCGTGAGCCCAAAAAATCGGGATCGGAGCGAGGCGCATGATCGAACCATTGCCAGCGGTTCCCGGGGCGATGGAACCAGCGTAGGGCTCACCCGTGCGCTCGAACTTCAAGAGAGCGGCGCTGGTGGTGATGCCGATATCGAAACAACTGCCGGTGGAGGAGAGATGTCCCTGCCGCCACCAACGGCAATAACGTTCGATCTGGTCGCGCGCATTGAAGTCCCGGCACTCGCTCAGGCTTTCCGCCAGGCAAAGAGCCATGGACGTGTCGTCAGTCCATTGACCGGGTTTCAGATCGAAGGGGCCGCCGCCGACCATATCGGTAACGGTCTTGAAGGTCCCGCGTGGGCGAAATTCGGCGGTTGTGCCTACCGCATCACCGATCGCCAAGCCGTGAAGACAGCCACGGGCGCGATCGACGAAATCAGGGGTGCTCATACCCAGAAAGAAAGCGGAGGACAGACCGGGAGGCAAGCCCAGAAAGTGTTATTTATACACTTTTAACCCGCCCAAAATAACCAAGGCGGCATCGCGGAGCGACGCCCGCCAAAAGAAACACGCGCAGTCCCGGTAACGGAACTGCGCGCGTGAGAGTCTTTTCAGAAAGGAGCGATAGATCGCGCCCTTCCGATCAAGCGATCTGGCTTACTTCGAAGCCATGTACTTGAGCAGGTCGATGCAGCGGTTGCTGTAGCCCCACTCGTTGTCGTACCAGCTGATGAGCTTGAAGAAGCGGCTGTTCAGCGCGATGCCCGAACCGGCGTCGAAGATGGACGAGCGGGTGTCGTGGATGAAATCGCTCGAGACGACTTCGTCTTCGGTGTAGCCGAGGATGCCCTTGAGGTAGGTCTCGCTAGCCTTCTTCATCGCCGCCTTGATTTCCTCGTAGCTGGTTTCCTTCACCGTCTTCACGGTGAGGTCGACGACGGAGACGGTCGGGGTCGGGACGCGGAAGGACATGCCGGTGAGCTTGCCTTTCACTTCCGGGATCGCGAGGCCCACGGCCTTGGCGGCGCCGGTGGTCGACGGGATGATATTGATCGCAGCGCTACGGCCACCCTTCCAATCCTTCTTCGACGGGCCGTCGACGGTCTTCTGCGTGGCGGTGTAGCTGTGCACCGTGGTCATGAGACCTTCTTCGATGCCGAAGCCTTCCTTGAGCAGGACGTGAACGACCGGGGCGAGGCAGTTCGTGGTGCAGCTCGCGTTCGAGACGATGTTGTGATTCTGGACGTCGTACTTCTCGTGGTTCACGCCGACGACGACCGTGATGTCTTCGTTCTTGGCCGGAGCGGAGATGATGACCTTCTTGGCGCCCGCGGTGAGGTGGCCCTTGGCCTTCTCGGCTTCGGTGAAAAGACCGGTCGATTCGATGACGTAGTCAACGCCGAGTTCCTTCCACGGGAGAGCAGCAGGGCCTTCCTTCACGGCGAGGCACTTGATCTCGTGGCCATCGACCACGAGCACGTCGTCCTCGGCGAGTTCGGGCTTGGACTTCTTGCTGTAGACTTCTTCCTTCGCCTTGCCCTGGGTCGAGTCGTACTTGACGAGGTAAGCGAGGTTGTCGGCCGGGACGAGGTCATTGACCGCGACCACTTCGATTTCCTTGCCGAGAAGCCCCTGGTCGCAGATTGCGCGGAAGACGAGGCGCCCGATGCGCCCAAAGCCGTTGATGCCGAGTTTGATCATTTGTTCGTTAGTTGGTGGTAAGGTGCGTTGACGCGTTCCGGGAAAAACGCTGGGAGTAAAGAGAGCGTACCCGGGGGCGTCAATGCTCCGTGTGTGTCCTAAGGCTGCGAGGCGGGTATTCAGTAAACAGTGAGCAGTCGGCCACCCCGCTTCGGCGACGCGAGGTTTTCGCGGGAAACTGCGCCCTGATTACTAAATACTGGCTACTTGTCCCCCTACTCCGCCCTCTCCCGTGCCTCCCCTCCGCCTCATCCTCGCTGAAAGCCGCGCGACCCTGCGCCTGGCGGTGCCCCTGATGGCGGGACAGCTGTCGCAGATGCTCATGGGGCTGATCGACAGTGCCATGGTGGGCCGGGTGGGCGTGGTGCCGCTGGCGGCGGCGGCGTTTGGGAACTCGCTCCTGAGCATGCCGATGCTGATCGGGATCGGGCTTTTGATTTCCGTGTCCGTACGGGTGGCGCAGGCACATGGCGCGGGGCAGGAGGCGGAAGCGGGGGAAATTTTGCGGCACGGGCTGGCGCTGAGCGTGGGCGCCGGGGTGTTGCTGGCGGCGGGCGTTTCGCTGCTCAGCTTTGGGCTGCAACATTTTGGCCAGAGCCCGGAGGTGGCCACGGAAGCTCGCACTTATTTGATCCTCATGGGATGGTCGCTGGTGCCGATGCTGGTCTCGCTGGCGCTGAAGCAATTCAGCGAAGCGCTCCATCATCCCTGGCCGCCCATGATTATCCTGCTGACCAGTGTGGGAGTGAATTCGGCGTTGAACTGGGTTTTGATCTACGGGAACCTGGGCTTTCCGGCCCTGGGCCTGGCGGGTGCGGGGCTTTCGACGCTGATCGCACGGTGCCTGGGCGCGGTGGCGCTGTGGATTTATGTGCGCAAGGCGCGGCGGTTTGCCGAGCATACGCGGCTGCACTGGCTGCGGCCGCTCGAGGGGGAGAAGCTGCGAAATTTGATCCGGGTGGGCCTGCCAACCGCCGGGATGTTGGTGCTGGAAAGCAGTGCCTTCAGCTTTGCCGCGATCATGGTCGGCTGGCTGGGGGCGGTGCCGCTGGCGGCGCATCAGATCGCGCTGGCCTGCTCCTCGACGACTTTCATGCTGCCGCTGGGGCTCAGCATGGCGACCACGATCCGGGTCGGGCAAGCGGTCGGCGGCGGGGAGAAAACGCGACTGCGGGCAATTTGCGTAAGCGCCCAAGGGCTCGGGATGCTGGTGATGCTCACCTGCGGCGCACTGCTCGCGCTGGGACGGGAAACGATCGCGGGGGCATTTGTGCATGATCCGGCGGTGATCAGCCAGGCCATGGTGTTGCTGCTCGCCGCAGCACTGTTTCAAGTTTTCGACGGTTTGCAGGTCGTCGCCTCCGGCGCGCTGCGCGGGCTGGCCGATGTGAATTTCCCAGTGTTGCTCTGCCTCGTGGCCTATTGGGGCGTGGCGCTGCCGCTTGGGTATCTGGCGGGATTTCCCGGCGGGTACGGGGCGCTGGGAGTGTGGTTCGGGCTCGCAGCGGGGCTGGCGTTTGCGGGGTCGCTGCTGAGTGCGCGGACCTGGTGGCAGACGCGCGGATAACCGCGACGGAAGGCGCTGAATTTTAGCGGCTGCCGGAGTTGAGCCGGCGGGCCGGTTGGTCGAGCGCTTTCTCACCGGGCCGCGGCTGATTGCCAGGAGCGGATAGAGGATTGCGCGGCGCGACGCCGCTGGACGTGGCGGCAGGAATCGCCGTTGGGGCAGCCGCGGTCTCAGGATGACGGCGGCTGTTGCGGACCCAGTGCAGGAGGGCAGAGACGATCAAAGCGAGGATCAGAACCATCGCGAGGGTGCGCAGATTCGAAGCGGTTCTCCGGACCGCGTGCGGTCTAAGGGTTTCGCCAGGCTCGAGTGAGACAAATTCGGTCTCTTCCGGCGGAGCCAGCGGCGGGGCAAAAACCCCGAGGGAGGGCCGCGCTTTGGTGCCGGGCTTCGGCTCCGAGGTAGGCCGGGTCGTCGGCGGATTTTCGCTCCGTGGAACCACAATTTTCACGACCGGGGCTTCTTCTTCTTCGGCGGCTGCCGCTGCTTCGCCGTCGATTGCCGAGGGAAGGGTGGTCGCCGACCCAGCCTGCAAGCCTTCCCGTAGCGCCTGGCAGACATCGAGGATGCGCGCCGGGCGATCCTTCGGTTCTTTGGCGAGGCAGGCGGCGATGATCCGTTCCCATTCCGCCGGAATATCCGCCCCGGAACACCCCAAATCCTGCCGGCGAACCGAGAGCATCGGCGGGACCACCGTCATGACTTGAAGATCGATCTGGCCACGGAAAAACGGCGGCCGGCTGGTGAGGAGATCGTACAGCGTGGCCCCAAGCGAATAGACATCGTCGGCGATGCGAGCGCTTTCCCCCATCAACTGCTGCGGGCTACCGTAGGGCGGCGTGACTCCCCCACCTCCCAGCCCCGCGGTACCGGCGAGGGTCTCGCTGAGCGGCTGGGAAATGCCGAAATCCATGATCTTCAGCCGGCCATTTGGGGTGACGATGATATTGGCTGGCTTCAGGTCGCGATGGACGACGCGCGCTTCGTTATGCGCGTAGGTGAGTGCGGCGCCGAGCTGATCGAGCCAGGGCAGAATATCGGCGGGATCGAAGCAACCCGTCGTGCGCCAGATCCGCTGCGTGGCAAGTGTATCGCCCTGCACGTACTCCATGGATACGGCGAGAATATCCTCCTCGTGATGCAGATCGAAGATGGCGACGATGCCCGGGTGACGGAGATCCTGGCAGCGGCGCGTCTCGCGTTTCAGACCGGCGACGGCATCGGGATTCTGCGCATGCGCTTCGAGGATGAATTTGAGCGCGACATCCTTCTCCAGCATCTCGTCGCGTGCTTTCCACACCACCCCCATGCCCCCGCGGCCGAGGATTTTTTCCAGCCAGAAGCGGCCAAAGACGCGCTGCCCGGCAACGAGCAGGCGGCGGGTTTCTTCATTGATCTCCGGGTCAGCGGGGTCGGACATGAGGGCCGACTATGGTGGCGCGTCGGGCCGCACTTGTCACGCGCGGCCATGCAGGATTGAGTCGGCGCCGATGATTCACGCTTTCCTCTTCGATATCGGCAATGTGCTGCTGCGCTTCGACTTCTCCGAGGCCATGCAGAAGTACGTGGCCGCCAGCGAAGCCACCGATATCGATGACGCCAGCGCGCGGATCCTGGATGTGAAAGTGGCCTACGAAGACGGGCAGATCGACCGGGCGACTTTTGTCGAGGGCGCGATCAAGGCGCTCGGGTATCGAGGGACGCCAGAGCAATTCGTCGCAGCGTGGGAGGACATTTTTACGCTGAACGAACCCATGGCCGCGCTGGTACCGAAGCTGGCGCGGGATTTCCCGCTCTATTTGCTGAGTAATACGAACGACATTCACCACGCCTATTTCACCCGGCGCTACCGGGTGTTTCAGTACTTCCGCGGCGGGACCTTCAGCCACGTGGCGCAGCGCTCGAAACCGGGGCACGAGATTTATGAAATGGCCTGCGCCGCCCACGGGCTGGAGCCGGCGACCACGTTTTTCATCGACGATCTGCTGCCCAATATCGTCACGGCGCGCAGCCTGGGCTTTCACACGCATCACTACCACCCGGATCACCACGGGGAGTTCCTCACCGATCTCGGCGCGAAGGGAATCGCGCTGCGGTAACGCGACTGGCACTTGCCCCGACCGGCCCGGCTGGTGCAACAGTGCGCCGTGCAAGCGCTCTCCCTCGCCGATTATCTCACCACCCGCAGCCAGCTCGTCGACCGGGCGCTCAACCGTTTTCTGCCCAAGGCCACGGTCAAACCGGCGACGATCCACAAAGCGATGCGGTACTCGCTTTTTGCCGGCGGCAAGCGGATGCGCCCGGTGCTCACGCTCGCGGCGGCGGAAGCGTGCGGGGGAAAACTGGAAGCGGCTTTCCCGGCAGCCTGCGCGGTGGAATGCATCCACACCTATTCGCTGATTCATGACGATCTGCCGTGCATGGACGACGACGATCTGCGGCGCGGACGTCCGACGAATCACAAGGTTTTTGGCGAAGGCATCGCCGTGCTCGCGGGCGACGCGCTGCTGACCGCGGCCTTCGATATTCTCGCCCAGGCGGAACCGGCCTCGCGCTATTCCGTGGCGGTGCAAATCCGGGAACTCACCAGCGCTGCGGGCAGCCAGTGGCTCATCGGCGGGCAGGTGGCCGACCTCGAAGGGGAAGGCAAAAAACTTTCCGGCAACGATCTCCGCTACATTCACCGCTGCAAGACCGCGGCACTACTCACTGCCTCCCTGCGCCTCGGGGCGATGAGCGCGAATGCCACCCCGGCCAAGCTCGAAGCGATCACCACCTTCGGCCAAAACCTCGGCCTCGCCTTCCAGGTCATCGACGACATCCTCGACGTGACCCAGACCACCGAAAAACTCGGCAAGACCGCGGGCAAGGATGTGAAAGCGACCAAAGCGACCTTCCCGGCGATCTACGGCCTCGAAAAATCGCGCGCCGAAGCCCGCAAACTCACCCAGGCGGCCCTGACCGCACTGAAGCCTTTCGCCACGAAAGCCACCCGTCTGCGCGAACTCGCCGACTACCTGCTGGCGCGCGAATACTAAGCGTTGGATACCGGCTTTAGCCGGGGGAAAGGTGGAGGTGTTCCTTGCTGCGGCGAGCAGGCTAGCCTGTACACCGACTTCCAACGGACCTGACGCTTCCGTTACCGCAAATTTGGTGCGGCTTCTTGCTAAAGAGAAACGCTTCCGCTTGAGTGCGGGCCGCGGACGATGCTGCCGACTTTTACCGCCCTCTCCAGCGCCTGGCTTTTTCTCCTGACGATCCCCCTGATCGTCTTTTATTTCCTGAAGTTGCGGCGACCGCGGCAGGTTATTCCATCGCTGGTGCTCTGGCGGCAGGTCCTGGCCGATCAGCGGGTGAATTCGCCGTTCCAGCGGTTCAAGCGTCACATTCTGCTGCTGCTGCAATTGATCCTGCTCGCGCTGCTCGTACTGGCGGCGATGCAGCCCATTTTACGCCGGGGCCCATCCGGGGCGACGCGGCTGCCGATCCTGATCGACAACTCGGCGAGCATGGCGGCACTGGACAAACCCGGCGGGCAAAGCCGGCTCGATGCGGCCAAAGCGAAGCTGCGGGAGCTGATCAATCACCTGCCTTCAGATCAGGAAGTCTGCCTGATCGCGTTCAACCGCACAGCCCACCGGCTGACCGGCTTTACCAACAGCCAGTCGGAATTGCGCGAAGCACTCGCCACGCTGAAAGTGGAAGACGTGCCGAGCGATCTCGATGATGCCCTTCGCCTCGCCCAAGGGCTCGCACGCACGGTGAATTTCGAGCGGATCTGGCTGGTCAGCGACGGCAATTTCCCGCAGCAGACGCCCTTCGAACTTTCCTTCCGCATCGACTACCAGCGCGTTGCTCCCGCGGGCTCGAATTTTGGTCTTACCGCCTGCAACGCCCGGCGCGACCTCGACGGCCAGTGGGAAATCTTCGTGCAACTCGCAGGCAACGCCGAAGCGGAGAGCACCACTGGCGCAGTGGAAATGCGACAGGGCGATCAAGTGCTCGCGAGCGAACGAGTCACCCTGGCCAAGGGCAGCGCGCCGCGCCTGAGTTTCCGGCTGGCGAGCAAGGAAGCGGCGCAGGTCGAACTTCGCTATGTCCCCGAGGGCTTCGACGCCCTGGCCAGCGACAATACCGCCTGGTTGCGGCTGCCCGCGGCGCGACCGCTTAGTGCCTTTGTCCCGGAGACGCTGGCGAGTGTGCGGCATGCGCTGGAGGCGATTCCCGGCGTGAATGTGTATCCAGACGCAGGCGGCGCGACGCAGAGTGGCTACGACCTGCTGATCACCGACCGCGAAAGCGATCTCTCCACCCCGGCCCGAGTCGTCGCCTCACTGGGCCTGATTCCGGAAGACTTGCAGCCGCTGGTGACCATGGAGAAGGCGAACATTCACGCGATCGATTGGCGCCGGGACGCTCCGACACTGCTCCATGTGAGCCTTGATGACGTCCTTTTCACCGAGGACCCGCACACGGTCGCCGAGGTCACCGAAACGCGCTTCCGCGAACTCAACTACGCCATCCTGGCGGAAGGTCCGCACGGGCCCCTGCTTTTGGAGAAAAACGAAAGCGACCGCCTGCTCGTGACCGCGCTCTTTCATCCCGATCGTTCGACTTTGATCTACCGCGTCGGATTTCCGGTCTTTGTTTCCAATCTGGTGCAGGCCGCTCTGCGCCGCGGCGAACTCTCGGAAGTCAACGCCGCCGCCACGGGCGTGCTGCCTTCCCTGGCCCTCAGCGCCGGGACGACGGTTCAGGTTTCCGGGCCGGGCGGTTTCTCCCGCACCGAAACCGCCGGCAGCGATGGACGTTTGAGCGGGGTACCGGCGCCCTTGATCGGACCTTACACCATCACGGCTGCAGGCGAACCGATCGTGGTCGGCGCTGCTCTGCTCTCTCCGGCAGAAACCGCTCTCGGCACGGTTGATCAGATCGAATTCGCCGAGCAGCTCAAGGTCACCGCTACGAGCGATGCCTTCCGCGTGGATCGTTCCCTCTGGTGGCCGCTCAGCGTGATCGCCCTCGGGTTGCTGGCCCTGGAATGGTGGTGGTTTCAGCGCCGCCCCCTTCGCGCATGAAGCGGTTCTTCGCCCTGTGGCTGCTGCTGTGGTTTGGCGGAATCGTTCCGCAAATCCACGCGGCGTCGGCGCTGAGTGGCGAAGGCAAACTGCTGGTCACCCAGCCCCGGCTCGGAGCGCCGGAATGGGTCGAGATCAAACTGACCTCCTCGGTCCCAACGCCGCAAACAGGCGTCATCGAATTCACCGCGGTGGGCGACGGCGAGACGGCCTACATTTATCGTACGCGGGAGGTCGTGGTCACCACGGGGAAACAAACGCTTCGTTTCCTCCTGCCGCCCTGGCCGGCTCTCCACGAAGCCTTTGTCCGCGAATGGCGGATGAAATTTTTCACCGACAACCGCGCGACAGACCTCGGCACAGTCGTCGCCCCTCCCCCGTTTTCCGGTGGCCGATCCCTCATTCTCGCGATGGTCCGCGGCAGCGGGGTGGAGGGGCTTTCCTCGACCTGGACCCAGCTGCGGGTCGAGAACTTCCTCAAGGCCCTGGTCTCGGCGCAGCCCACGACGCAAATCAGCACCGCGCCGACCGCCTGGGACCCAGCGGATCTGCCGACCGACCCTTTGGGCTATTGCGGATTCGACGTCGTCGTCCTCGAACAACAAGCCTTGGCCGATCTGCGCGAAAAGACGCGCATCGCCCTGCGCCAATGGGTCCACGGGGGCGGTAGCCTCGCCGTGATCGCACCTGCTTCCTTGCGCGGTGCCGATCTTGAATTCCTCGACGAACTCGCCGCGCCTGATCCCCATTGGAAGCCCCTGGCCCAGACGCCCGAAGCGTCCGCATTGCCCTCCGGAACTATCCTTACAGCCCGGGCCAACTACGGCCGCCTGCTCTTCGCCCGTGAGGCGCCCTCCACCGACACAGCCGAGACGTGGAACCTGCCGCTCCGGTTCCTTTGGAAATTACACCGCAATACCGAGGAATTTATCAGCGCAGCCCCGCGCGTACTCCTCGAGGAAAAGTACAACAACGACCGCCTGCGCTCCATCCGCGTCCTCGAACCGGCGCGGACCCTGACCCTGCCCCGCTCCATTCATATGCTGCCAACCACGACCCTCTGGATCGCGTTTGGCCTCTTTGTCCTGGCCATCGGCCCCGTGGACTGGTGGGTGCTCGGGCGGCTGCGCGCCCGGCGCTGGACTTGGGTGCTTTTCCCGTTGGTCGCGGCCGGAGTCACCACCACCCTCATGAACCTCGCCGCTTCCTCGCTGAAGAATGAGCCGGTGAAAAGGATGCTTACGATCACCGATCTCGGCAGCGATGGCCGGGCCGTCCGGGAAACCCGGCTGCACATTTCTTTTCCGCGGGGCACGGGCGAGGAGACGCTCGAACTGGAAGGCTCGCTCGCGACGCAAATGCCCGCCCTCTATCAAACCAACGCCCCCGCGACGAAGGGCGTCCCCCAAATCGCGGGCAGCTTTCCCAGCCGGTACCGTTTCACCCAGTTTTGCACGCAGTGGAATCCGACCGCTCTGCGCTCCACCCGCCTCTTCTCCGCGGAAGACACCAGCCAGATCGACTGGGGCGCGATTCAGCGGGGCCGGGGTAACAAAAGCGAGCCGCTGCTCAGTATCGATGAGAGCCAACTCGGCTCCGAGAAACTGCCTCCCAACTGGCTGTCTTCACTCGCCACGCTCGGCCCCCGGGGAATGTCCCGCATCGCCGCGACAACCTCACCCAGCGGCTCCAGCTTGCTCGAAGATCTCACCTGCTTCAGCACCGAAATCCCGGATCAAGATCTCGCCATCGTCGCCCAACGAACGCCGGATGGCGTCCACGTCTGGCGCCGGCTCCACCTTCGCTGAAGCTTCCCATGTCCGCCGCCCCACTCGTCTCGGTCGAAAACCTTCATATCTCGTACGGCAAAACCCACGCAGTCCGCGATCTGAGCTTCGCGATTCCCCGCGGGGAAATCTTTGGTTTCATCGGACCAAACGGTGCGGGCAAGACTTCGACGATCAAGGTCCTCGCCACTTTGCTCCGACCCACGCAGGGACGCGCCACCGTGGCCGGTATCGACGTCGCCAGAGACCCGCAGATGGCGCGGAAACGCATCGGCTACATGCCGGATTTCTTTGGGGTGTACGACGATTTGACAGCGGAGGAGTACCTCCACTTTTTCGCCGCCGCATACGCCATCGAACCGGCGCAGCGCCCGCAAATCGTGAAAGACGTGCTGGCGCTGACCGATCTCGCGGAAAAAGCCGAGGCGCCCGTCGATGGCCTTTCGCGCGGCATGAAGCAGCGCCTGGGGCTGGCTCGCGTGCTGTTGCACGATCCCGATCTGCTGCTGCTCGATGAACCCGCCAGCGGGCTCGATCCGCGGGCCCGGATCGAAATGCGCGAACTGCTCAAGGAACTCCAGAGCCTCGGCAAAACGATCATCGTCTCCAGCCATATCCTGCACGAGCTGTCCCAATTCTGCACCAGCATCGGCATCATCGAAGCCGGGCAGATGATCGCGCATGGCTCGCTCAACGAAATCTATCGCGCGCTCGACCTGCGGCGGACGATCCACATCCAGCTGGCCAATCCTTCGCCCGAACTGGCCGCCAAAATCCGCAGCCTCCGCGGAGTCGCCCAAGTGGAAGAACACGCGGACCGCTACGAGGTGCGGATTCACCAGGATCAGCTCGCGCCGGAAGATCTGCTCACCGCCGTGCACGAACTCGGCGCCCGCATCCGCATGTTCCAGCCGGACGCGATGGACATGGAAACCGCCTTCATGAAACTCACCGAGGGGCGGACGGCCTGATCCCATGCGCGCATTTCGGCGGGCTTTCACGCTTCCCCTGCTGACCAAGGAACTCGCGGAACGAGCGACGCGGCCGCGTACTTACTGGATGCGGGTGGCCAGTGCGCTGCTGCTCTTTCTCTGTTTCTGGGCGGACAATCGCTACTACCTCTCCGCTGATCTGCAGCCATCCGCCGTGCTCGGTTCGGGGCAGCAGATGTTCCAGTCGCTGATCGGGATGCTTTATATCGGGATCTACACTTTTGTTCCCGCCATGCTTTGTGGGGTGGTGACGCAGGAAAAGGAGCGCGACTCACTTTCCCTGCTGCTACTCACGGAATTGCGCCCGTGGCAGATCGTGCTGCAAAAATATATCGCCGGTCTCGTGCCTGCGCTCAGCCTGCTGCTCGTCGCTCTGCCACTCGGCGGGGTGGCCTACACGTACGGTGGATTTTCGGCCGATCGCCTGGTCTTCGATCTTTTCCTGCTCTTCCTGGCCACCCTGCAAATCGGAGCTCTCGCCCTCTGGGCCTCGTGCCGGTTTCGCACCACGGTCGCGGCGTTCCTGGGCACCTACTCCATCGCCTTCCTCTTCACTTTGATCCCGCTGCTACCGGAACTGAGCAACACCGACTACGGATGGATCACTCGTGAAGTCAGGCCCTACCTGGCGATCCACATCCCCCCCTATATTTTCGGGAACGCAACGAATCCCGCTTTGCACCTTCCCGGCATCATCGCCATCGCGGGCACCACCCTGCTTTTTCTGGGGCTGGCCATTTTCGATCTTCCCCGCCGCGCCTTTCGGCCAGCCCGGCCGATCCTGCGGCTGACCTTTGCCTGGATCGACCGGCGCATGCAGGCGCTCAACCGGTGGTTCGGCAGTGTTTCGTTTTTCAATCGGTCCGCGGCCTCGCCGGACGAATACCCCATCATCTGGCGGGAGCGGCGCTCCCGTGGGCTGGCCCGGCCGGAATACCTCGTCCGCCTGCTGGTCCTGATCGAAATCCCCACCCTGATCATCGCCAGTATGTCGGCGACGCCGGGTTGGGCCCGGCAAACCGAAGGCCTGTCCCTCCTGGCTGCGGCCGTGGGAGTGATCGCCATTCTGGTCGTGGCCGTCGCCTCGGCCAATGTCTTCGTGAGCGAACGGGTGAACCAGACCATGGAGGTCCTGCTGACCACCGCGCTCAGCCCGCAGGAAATCGTCCGGCAAAAGGCCTACGCCCTGCGCCGGCTCGTCCTCATCATGGCGATCCCGGTTGCTTCCGTCTTTCTGATCGAAGGCCTCGTCGAAAACACCGCGCCGTGGACCGGCTATGGCGAAACTCTCAATCTTCAGCGCCCCATCGACCGGCTCATTCCCTACTGGCTGATCTCGATCGGCTCCGCTTTTCTCGGCCTTTCGGTCGTCGCCTGGATCGGGCTCTGGATCGGGCTGCGCAGCCGGACCCGCATCCGGGCCATTTGCGGGACGCTGGCCACCATTATCGGGTGGTGCGCGGCGCCGGCGATCATCGGGGCATTTATCGAACAATGGCTTTCGCGCCAGGAAGAGGCGTTTCTCTACGTCCTCTCTCCCTTGATGGTTCCGATCGTCAATGAGATCGGCCAGCTCCACGAAATGCCCCTGCTGGCTTTGATCCAGTATTTCGTCGTCCTCGGGGGAGCCCTGGCCTTGTTCCGGCGGGCGACGTTTCGCCGGTCGGACTACTGGCTGCGGCGCTAAGCGTCCCCCACGGTCAAAGCGATTCTGCTTTTATTTTGACATTTGAGGAAAGGCGCCTAGCGTACGCGCCCCTTTGCCCCCAACCGGGTAGAGGGATTTCAATCCAAATGCAGGAGACCGGGAAGCAATTCCTTCGTCGCCACAACTGCTCCATACACAATGTCTCAAGCCAAACCCAGCAAACGTTTTCGCGCCGCCCTTGAAAAGGTCGACGGAGCGAAGACCTATCCCCTGAGCGACGCCATCGGCGTGCTCAAGACGTTCCCCCCGACCAAGTTCGACCAGACGGTCACTTTGTCCTTCCGCCTTGGGGTCGATCCCAAGCAATCCGACCAGATGGTCCGCGGCACCTGCCCGCTGCCCCATGGGTCCGGCAAACAAGTCCGCGTGCTCGTCTTCGCTGAAGGCGCCGCTGCGGAAGCCGCCCGCGCCGCGGGTGCGGAATTCGTCGGGTTCAAAGATCTGATCGAAAAGTGCACTGGAGGCTTCTCCGATTTCGACATCGCCATCGCCACTCCGGCCGCGATGACCGAAGTGCGTAAGCTCGGTAAAGTGCTCGGGCCGCGTGGCTTGATGCCCAACCCGAAGACCGGCACCGTGACCGACGACACCGCCAAGGCGGTGAAGGAAGTCAAGGCGGGCCGCGTCGAGTTCAAGCTCGACAAGAATGGCAACGTCGCCGTTCCGGTCGGTAAATTCTCCTTCAGCGAGCAGCAGCTCTCCGAAAACGGCGCTGCCGTCATCGACGCGGTCGTCAAATCCCGCCCGCCGTCGGCCAAGGGCCGCTTCGTGGAAAACATCACGCTCGCCGCGTCGATGTCTCCCGGGGTGACCGTGGACGCCGCTCCGTTCCTGAAAAACTAATCACTGGAGCCCGCAACCATGCATCCCGATAAAGCTTCCATCATCGCCAATCTCAATACGCGGCTCAACGCGTCGCCGTTCCTCTTCATCACCGACTACACCGGCCTGAAGGTCGATCAGTTCGGTGAACTGCGGAACCGCCTCCACGCCGCCGGCGCCAAGTGCCAGGTCGTGAAAAACACGATGCTGCGCATCGCCGCGAAAGAAGCCGGCCTGCCGGATCTTGGCGAACTCAAGGGTCAAACCGCGATCATCACCGGCGAAAAAGACGTCGCCGCGGCGGCGAAGATCCTCAAGAACTTCACCGCCGAGTTCAAGAAGCCGACCGTCAAGGCCGGTGTGGTCGACAACCTCGTCGTGAGCACCGAGCAGATCGCAGCGATCGCTGATCTGCCCGCCCGCGAAGTACTGCTCGCCACCCTGCTCGGCGTCCTCAATGCCCCGGCCGGCAAGCTCGTCCGCCTGCTCAACGAGCCGGCCAGCCAGCTCGCCCGCGTCCTCAAAGCCAAGCTCGATCAGCAAGGCGGCGCTCCTGCCGAAGCGGCCCCGGCCGCCGAAGCTGCGCCGGCCGAACCGACGCCCGCTGCTTAACCAACCATTTTCGCCGGATCGCCATCCGGCGGAAAGCTCGGCGCTGCGTTGAAAGTGGCGCCGAGTTTTAAACGAAACCCATAACAAATGGTTCCTCGTCGGACCGCCAGCGGGCGGTCTTAATCGAGCCGGCGACCACCGGTTAGCGACGATACCGATCAAAAAAACAAAATGGCTGATATCAATACCATCGTTGAACAGCTCAGCGGCCTGACCGTTCTGGAAGTCGCTGACCTCGTCAAACAACTGGAAGAAAAGTGGGGCGTTAGCGCCGCTGCTCCCGTCGCTGCTGTGGCCGCTGCTCCTACCGGTGCTGCTCCTGCTGCCGTCGAAGAGAAGACGCAGTTCGACGTCATCCTCAAGGAAACTGGCGCCAACAAGATCGGCGTCATCAAGGAAGTCCGCGCCGCGGTTCCTGGCCTCGGTCTCGCCGAAGCCAAGGCCCTCGTCGAAGGCGCTCCGAAGACCCTGAAGGAAGCCGTGACCAAGGAAGAAGCCGAAGAGATCAAGAAGAAGATCGAAGCGGCCGGCGCCAAGGTCGAGATCAAGTAATCTCGCCTCCTCGCTTCCAGAGAAGCATCTTACATTCGCGCGTCGGGTGGGCTAACAAGCCCGCTCGGCGCCGATTTGTTTTTGGGGGCCGCCCGTCGAAGGCGGCCTTTTTCATTTTTGGAGTACCACGCCGATCTCCAAAGAGACACGCGCAGCCAGGAGCTTGGAGGGCATCGCGCCGTCGATGCCGGAGAGTTGCGCTCACGGTCCGAGTCGAGGGCCGTTTCGGCTCGCCCACTCGGGCTATCCTTTTGTCGGGATTCCCGAAGCGCGAGAAAACTGTCCCACTGGCCCCCGCCCCCGATGAAACCCTCCCCTATTTTCCTCGCCCTCTTCGCTTTCGCCACGGCCACTTGGGCTCAGCGTACCCCGTTGCCGACCGCGCCGCCGGAGTCGGTGCGGGCAGAACTCGATATCACCTACGGCAAAACACCGGAGCAGGAGCTGAAGCTCGACGTCTATCGGCCCAAAGCCGGGGGCGACCGACTACCCGCCTGTGTGCTCGTCCACGGCGGTGGCTGGGTAAAGGGCGACAAGGAGCGCTTCCGCCCGCTGGCCATCGCTCTGGCGGAGAAAGGATACGTGGTCGCAAATGTTGAATACCGCCTTGGGCCGGTCGCCAAATATCCCGCCGCAGTGCAGGATTGCAGCTTGGCCGTGCGTTTCATCCGGGCGAATGCACAACGGTTTGGCGTGGATCCGGCGCGCATCGGCGCCTGGGGCGGCAGCGCGGGAGGACATCTCGTGGGGTTGCTCGCCGCGGCACCAAAGCTCGACCGTTTCCTCACGGCTGATCTCAAAGATACCTCCGCCGCGGTGCAGGCCACGTGCATCATGGCCGGACCGACGGATCTGGCGACGGACGCCTTCATCGAGAACCTGCGCAAGGCGAAGGAGAAGGGTACGGTTTTCCAGTGGATGGGCCAGCTCTACGACGACGCGCCAGGGCTTTATCGCGAAGCGTCGCCGATTACTCACTTTTCCGCGGAGACCGGTCCGATCCTCTTCCTCACCGGCGACCAGGACAACCCCGGCCGCGACACTGCCGCGATGGAAAAGCTGAAGTCGCTCGGCGTAGCCACGAAACAGGAGGTGCTCAAGGACGCGAAGCACGGCTGCTGGCTGCAACGCCCGTGGTTTGAGCAGTGCGTGGACGCGGTGGACGCGTGGTTTCGCGAACGGTTGAAGTAAGGCACCCTCTCGCCCTCGTCACACCGCAACCGGATATCGAGGACGAGAGCGAAGAGGAGGGTCAGCTCCGCGCAGTTGACGCTTGCGCTGATGGGCGGGGCTTGGCAGCACGAAGGTTGCTCCTCCTTCCTCCCATGGAACAGCCCTCCTTCCCTCCCCTTCTTCTGCTATGAAGCTGCGTATCGCGCTCGTGCTCATCTCGTGCGTGCTGAGTATCCTCACTGGCCTCGTACTGAGCCGGCGGGAGAGTAGCGAGGGGACCAAAGGGGGAAAGCAACGCAGCCGGCCGCTGATCGGGTTGTCCTTCGATACCCTCAAGGAGGAACGCTGGCTGGGCGATCAGGTTCGTTTTGTGAAACGCGCGCAGGAACTCGGCGCTGACGTCGAGTTTCTCGCCGCGAATGGTGACGACAATCGCCAGATCAAGGACGTCGAGACCCTGATCACGAAGGGCGTGGACGCGCTGGTTATCATTCCGCACGACGGGGCGGCTTGCGCCAAAGCGGTGGAACTCGCCCATGCCGCGGGCATCCCGGTGCTGGCCTACGATCGCCTGATCACCGGATGCGATCTCGATCTCTACATGACCTTCGACAATGTGAAGGTCGGCGAGTTGCAGGGCAAATTCATCGCCGACGCTTTCGCCCAGACGCCCGGCAAAAAACGGCTCGTGCGGCTTTACGGCTCGAAGACCGACAACAACGCGCTGCTTTTCAAGGAAGGGCAGGATCACGTCATCCTGCCGCTGGTGGAAAAAGGCGAGATCGAGATCGTGCACGAAGACTGGACCCAGGATTGGCGCCCGGAAAACGCCAAGAAGATCGCCAACGCCGCGCTGACCAAAGCGGCCGCGACCGGAGGAGAGCTTCCTTTCGACGCCATCCTCGCGAGCAACGACGGCACTGCGGGCGGCGCGATCCAGGCACTCATCGAGGAAGGGCTCGCCGGGAAGATTCTCGTCACCGGCCAGGACGCCGACAAGGCCGCCTGCCAGCGCATCGTCGCGGGCACGCAAAGCATGACGATTTACAAGCCGCTCAAGGAACTCGCGAGCAAGGCTGCGGAAGCCGCCGTGAAGCTGGCGCAGCGCCGCCCGATCGTGGCCAAGGCCGAACTCGATAACGGCAAGATCAAGGTGCCGAGCATCTTTCTGGAAGTGATTTCCGTCACCCGGGACAACCTGCGCGAGACCGTGATCGCGGATGGTTACCTCAAGGAGCAGGATGTCTTCACACCATGAGCGCTCCCCTGCTCGCGGCCAAACACATCGTCAAACGCTTCCCCGGGGTGGTGGCGCTGCGCGATGTCTCCTTTGATCTGCAGCCGGGCGAAATCCACGCGCTCTGCGGCGAAAACGGCGCGGGTAAATCGACGCTGATCAAGCTGCTCAGCGGCATTCATCCCTTTGGGAATTTCGAGGGCGAGTTGCAGGTGGAAGGCCAGACGGTCGAGTTTCGCGGCATCGCCGATGCGGAACGGGCCGGGCTCGCGGTGATCTATCAGGAGCTCGCGCTGGTCGATGAACTGACCGTCGCGGAAAACATATTCCTCGGCGCCGAACCGCGCCGCGGCTGGCTGATCGACTGGTCCCGCGTGCGCCGCGAAGCGCGCGATTTGCTTGATCGTTTCGGCGTCGCGCTCGATCCCGACACGCCCTGCCGCCAGCTCGGCGTGGGGCAAAAGCAGCTCGTCGAGATCGTCAAAGCGCTGCGGAAAAACTCACGTATCCTGATCCTCGATGAACCGACCGCCGCGCTCTCCGAGCACGAGGTGCAGGTGCTCCTCACCATCCTGCGCGATCTGCGCAGCCGGGGCATCGCATCGGTCTATATCTCGCACAAGCTCGAGGAAGTCTTCGCGCTCGCCGATCGCATCACCGTCGTCCGCGATGGCGCCACGGTGTTCACCGCGCCGGCGGCGGAGACGAACAAGGCCGAGATCATTCGCCACATGGTCGGCCGCGAACTCGGCGAACTTTTCCCCCGCCGGCAGCACCTCGGGCTTGGGCGCCGCGATCCCCTGCTCCGCGTGCAAAATCTCAGCGTGGCCGATCCGCAAACCCGGCAGACGCGGCTCACCGAGATTTCCTTCGAAGTCGCCCCGGGCGAAGTGCTCGGCATCGGTGGCCTCATGGGCGCCGGGCGCACGGAATTGCTCATGCACATTTTCGGGGCCTGGGGGCGCCGACTCAGCGGCCGCGTGGAATTGGCCGGAGCCGAACTTCCGCCCCTGCCACCTGCCGAAGTGCTTCGGCGCGGGCTCGCGCTGGTCAGCGAAGATCGTCGCCGGTACGGCCTCATCCTCGATCAATCGATTGCCTTCAACCTCTCCCTCAGCGCGCTGCGCAGCCTGACCAAAGCCGGCTTTATCGACGCCAGCGCCGAGTCGGATCACAACCACGATCTCTTTCGCTCCCTCCGGGTCAAAGCGCCCAATATGGACGTACCGGTCGGCAAACTCTCCGGTGGGAATCAGCAGAAGGTCGTGCTCGGCAAAGCACTGATGACGGGGCCCAAGGTCGTCTTCCTCGATGAACCGACGCGCGGGATCGATGTCGGTGCGAAACTGGAACTCTACGAACTGATCAACCGCCTCACCGATCACGGCCAGGCCGTCGTGCTCGTCTCCAGCGAGCTACCCGAACTCATCGGCATGAGCGACCGCATCCTCATGCTGCACGAGGGTTGGATCACGGGCGAATTCAGCCGCGCGGAAGCCACCCAGGAACTCCTCATGCAAGCCGCGCTCGGTCATCACGTCGAACCATGAACAACCGCCTCGGTGCTCTCCTCGCGGCGCTGCTGGCCGTCTGCTTGTTCTTCGTGTTCAAGGTGCCGGGTTTCGGGTTCGTCAGCGCCCGCAATCTTTCGCTCCTGATGGTCGATTTTTCGATCACCGCCACCCTGGCCATCGGCATGTTGCTGGTCATCATCCCCGGCCACATCGATCTCAGCGCCGGCAGCGGCGTCGGGTTGATCGGTGGTATTTCCGCCGTGCTCATGACCAACCACGGCTGGCCGGCCGGAGGCGCCATGCTCGCCGGGCTCGGCGCCGCGGTCGTGCTGTGGTGGGCGATGGGCAATCTGATCGTGCGGGAGCGCATCCCGGCGTTCATCATCACCCTCGGTGGCCTGCTCGTTTTCCGAGGTCTTTTCTGGCTGGTGATCGAGAGCCACACCGTCCCGATCAGTGTCGGCGGGCGCTCGAACCTTTTCGCCGCGCTGACGACCTACTACCTGCCACCGATCGCCGGTTACGTGCTGGCCGGGGTCATCGTGGCTGTCTTCGTGTTTGTTTCCCTCCGCGTGCGAGCCCGGCGGTTGCAGCAAGGGTTCGCCATTACCGACGACGAACACACCTTTTTCCGGCTCTTCATCGCCGCGCAGTTGCTCTTCCTCTTCGTCATCATCACGAATCAATTTCGCGGCGTCCCGCTCCCGGCGCTGATCCTCGGCACGGTCGCTTTTTCCGTCTGGCTGCTGACCCAGCACACGCCATGGGGCCGGCATCTCTACGCAATCGGCGGCAACGAAGAAGCCGCGCTCATCTCCGGTATCCCGGTCGAGCGCGTCACCATCGGCGCGTTTTCGCTCATGGGCGCCATCGTCGCGCTCACCGGCCTCATGCACACCGCCTATGGCGGCGCCAGTACGACCACGGTGGGTGAATTGATGGAACTCGACGCCGTCGCCGCCTGCGTGATCGGCGGCACCTCGCTCAAAGGCGGCCGCGGCAGCGTCCTCGGCGTGCTCTTCGGCGCGCTGATCATGGCCTGCCTGATCAATGGTCTCACGCTTATGGCGGTTCCGCCGGAGATCAAATACATCGCCCGCGGCGCGGTGCTGATCGCGGCAGTGTGGATGGATGTGAAGCTGGGGCGGTAAGGGAAAATCAGGAATGTCGGATCCAGCTCAACCCGCGCTCATCCTTTTTGCGATCACCGTCGGGATCCTTTTCGCGGTGACCTATGTCGGGATCGCAGTCCATGAACTCGGCCACCTGTTCGCCGCGCTGCTGGGCGGCTGGCGGCCCTATCGCATCGAGATCGGCGCGGGCAAACAGCTGAAGCTCGGCAGTCCCGCCAGCCTGGAAGTATGCCTCGGCCTGTGGCCGGTCTCTGGCATGGTCCACGCGTTCGCGCTATCCCCTACATGGTATCGCACACGCTTCATTTTCTTCATCCTCGGCGGCCCTTTTGCCACGGTCGCATACATCTCCTTCCTGTTTTTTGTGCTGCCACAATTCACGCCGGATCACGCGCACTCAGCCATCGGCGTCGGCGGGTTCATCCAGTTCTGGATGCTCCTGCGCAACGCCCTGTGGCCGAATCTGGTCAGGATTCGTGGCCACATGCAGCCGAACGATTGCCTCTCGATCTGGACAGCGGCGCGGCTGCCAGGCAGCAAGATACCTCACCAGTTTGCTCACGGCCTTTTTCACTACGCCAATCTGCTGATCGACAGCAACCGCTCCAGCACCGCCCAGGACTTTCTCTATCGAAGCTTGGCCCTCTCCGGCCTGCCCCCGATGGACACTGCTTTGATGAAAGCCCTATGGCTGGCCGGAAGCGGTTTCTCCGAGGAAGCAAAAGAAAAGCTGAATGACGCCGCAGCTCTCGCCGACGCAACGGGCGAAGCGTACGATGAACTGGCCAGCAACATTCTGTTTGCCGGCTGCGAAGCTCTCTTCCCGCAAGCCCTCGAACTCATCGAGAAAGGTATCCAACTCGAGCCGGACACCATCACCCTGCACGGCACCAAGGCCTCCCTGCTGATCGAAACCGGCGAACTTCAGGCCGGTCTGGAACTCCTCGACAAGGTGATCGCCACGACCAAATCCAATCACGACCGCGCGATCTGCACCTACTACCGCGCCCTCACCCAGAACCGCCTCGGCCGGTCGCAGGAAGCCCGCGAAGAGCTGGCCAAAGCCGAGTCGATCGATCCAAATTCGCCCGTGGCCAAACGCATCGCCGAGCTGATCCGATCCGCTCAGCCTTCTTTGGCCCCCTCCTCCACCGCCGCCGTATCGGCGCCGAGGTAACGGACGCCGATCAGCCAGAAGACGCTGGCCATCACCATCATGGCGGAGACGAGGAAGAAGGCGTTGTCCATGCTCGACTGGCCAGCGATCCAGCCCATGAGCGGCGGGGAGATGGCGTCACCGAGGGCGTGGATGATGAGGATATTCAGCGCGAAGCCAGTGGCGCGGACGGAGGGCGGGGTCACGTTGGCCAGTGCGGCATTGGCCGGGCCTGTGTTGAAGAAGAGGAAAAACTCTGCGAGGAAAACGAAGACCCAGGCGACCGGGAACGGGGTTTTCAGGATCAGGATCGTGACCGGGAAAGCGAAAAACATGGCCACGCCAGAAACGAGGAAATAAGCACCCGGGATTTTCTTGCGCACCCAGTCGCCGCACCAGCCGCCGATCAATGTCGCGCTCAACCCGGCCAGCACGGTGATCGCGCCAAAGATGGTATTGATTTGCCCGAGGCTGGGATTCCCGCCGAAATCGGCAGCGCGATCGGTGTAGAGGTAACGCGGCAGCCAGAACGAAATGCCGCCGATGGCAAAGGTCATCGCGGTCATGGCCGCGGTATTCATGACGTAAGAGCGGATGCGGAAGATGGCGAAAATATCGGCGAGACGAACCTTCTGTTTCGCCGCAGCGGCAGTCCCGGCAGTGGCCAGCCGCGGGTCCCGCATCAGCAAGCAGCAACCCGCCAGCGCGAGGCCGGGAATCACCACGAGGTAAAACGGCCAGCGCCAGCCGAGGTTTCCACCCACCGCACCGCCAAAGACGTAACCCAGCGCACTACCAACGGGGATCGCCAAATAGAAAAACGACAGCATGCGCCCGCGTTTTTCCAGCGGGTACAGATCGGCAATGATCGTCGGTGCCGCGGGGCCGTAAGCGGCCTCGCCGACCCCGACGAAAATGCGGGAGATGAGCAGAGCCGTGAAGGTTCCCGCCAGGCCGGACCAGCCGCTCGCCAGACTCCAGACGGCAACCCCCGCCGCAATGATGACCCAACGCGATACCCGGTCGGCCAGCGCGCCGAAAGCCGGGGCGAGGACCATGTAGCTGACCAGGAAGGCGGTGGCCAGCGAACCGGTCTTGGCCATGGCGGTGGGATCGCCCTTGGTGAAAAATTGATCGGCAATCAACGGCTCGACCGCCGCAAGGATATAGCGGTCGATGTAGTTAAAAAGATTGATGGCCAGCAGGAGCAGGAGGGCCCGAGTGGCGTGGCGTTCGTGCAGCGGTTTGGTATCCATGGATCCCGGGAAAGCGCGCGCACTCCACCGCTTTCCGGCGGGCTTGGCCAGCGGTTTCTCAAGCATTGCGGATTGCGGATTCCGGATTTGGACGCGCCGTACTCGCTCAAGCAATCCCTGGACCTTGAGCAGGGATTGACCTGATCCTCCGAAAGTCTACAAGGCGGGATGGCGAATTCATGTTTCCTCCGGGTCGGGGTGTTGGCGAGTGCGATGCTTCCCCTGGTAAGTTGGGCGGCTGCGCCGAAGAATGACAAACTGAGCAAGGCCGCGGTGCTCGCCGGGGTCTCGGGAGAGGTGTCGGGGGCGACGAATGTGGGTGCGACGATCGATCGCGGGGAGTCTTCCCTCGGCCTGGGGCAGACGATCTGGTACACGTTCACCCCGCCGGCGAATGGCTACCTGGAGATCGATTTCGACAACGCGATCAATGGCGGCGGCGGCGACGTGCTGCTGACCGCCTACAACGCGAACAAAGCTTTTGGGCTGGCCGAGATTTCCACGCCCACACGGCGGGGATCGGACGCCAACCACACGGCCGCGACGGCGCCGGTGCAGGCTGGGGTGCCGGTGAAGCTGCAGTTCGATTCGCAGACGGAGGGCGCTTTTTCGTTTTCCTACCGGTTCGTCACCGGGGCGGCTTTTGTGCTCCAGAGCCCGACGCGGGGCGACGGCACGTACCGGTGGAATGAGAGCGAGGGCACAATCCAGCTCACCGTGGCGCGGGTGGGCAGCACGGAGGAGGTCGCGACGGTGGGTTACGCGCTGGAGTCAGCCTCGGCCGATGTGACGACCGATCTCGGGTCGACGGGCGATCCGTTCACGGGTACGCTGCAATTTCAGCCCGGCCAGTCGAAGAAAACGCTCTCCTTCCCCATCACCGCCGATGCAATGACGGAGGTCACGGAGTTGCTCCATTTCACGCTGGTGAATCCCAGCGCGGGCAATGTGGTGCCGGAGGGGCTGCTCGCGCTGTTCCTCGAGGATTCGAATGGCGCCGTGCCCAATGTCGATAACTTTCCCGGCGGCCCACTGCCGACCGCCGCCCTCGCCAACATCCCCGCGGGCACCGCGACGACCCAGGCGGGCGAACCGGCCGGCCTCTTTCAAACGATCTGGTACACCTACACGGCCACGGCGGATGGCTTTCTCACGGTTTCCTCCGACGGGGCCGACGAGGGATCGCTCTACATCGGCGGTTTTCTGGGCAACATCATCGGCTCGCTTGTGACGCAGCGGTCGGTGGGTCCGGTAAACCAGTCCCCTTTTATCAATCTCACCTTGAGCCCGGCGACGTATGTCGTCCACCAGGGGGATGTCTTCCGGATCGCGATTGCCGGGGTGGATGTGCCGTATACGGGAGACGTCAACGTGCAGGGCAGCTTTACGCCGGCTTCCACCTTCCGCCTTTCGCAGGACTTCTACGAAGTCGCCGAGGGCGGGACCGTCCGGATCCGGGTGCTGCGCGATGGCGATGTGAGCAACCCGGCAACGGTTACCTTTGCCACCAGCCAGACCACGAGCGATCCCGAGGATGCGCCCTATGCCGACCCCACCGATTTTGCCGAGCCGGGCACGGATTACCCCGTCTCCACGCAGACGGTCCCTTTCCTCTCCGGAGAGAGGGGCAAGGACATCGAGATCGCAATTCCGAAGGATAAGCTGAAGGAAGTCACCGAACATTTCTATGTGCGGCTGAGCTCGCCGCAGGGCAGCGGCATCCTCGATGCGCCGGCGTATGCGGGGGTGTACATCGGCCAGGTCTCCCCCTTGACCTTCAACCCCTATTCTTTTGCCGCCGGGCTGGAGCCCACGACGTCGCCGGGCGTCAGCGGCTTCACTACGGTGAAGCTCACCAAGCAGGGCGGTTTCACCGCTTCGGTGCTGGCCGAGGGCCGGAAGTATTCGATCAAAGGCGTGCTGCCTCCGCTGCCGACCGACGTGCCGGGCCAGCGGGTGGAAACAAGCGTGCACGTGGAGAAGCCGGGCCTGCCGGCGCTGGATTTCTCGCTCGCCTACGTCGTCAGCGCGGATAACTCGGACCTGGTCACCGGGACGGTGACGGTGAATGGGGAGAGCAGTTCCTTTAAGAGAACAGTCTCCGGCTTCAAGCTGCCGCAGAATCTGGTCGGGCGGTACAATATCGCGCTCACGTCAATCTCGGGGCTCCCCGGCGAACTGGAAGCGCCCTCCTTCCTGAGCATCGATATTTCAGCCAAGAGCGCGGTGAAAGTGATCGGCAGTCTCTCCGACGGCACGAAGGTAAGCGGCACCGGTTTCCTGGCCCTCGAGGGCACCCTGCCCGATGGCAGCTCGAAGCAGCGGGTCAATTTCGTGCTGCCGCTCTACAAGGGGCTCGGCGTGCTCAGCGGGCGCTATCACCTCGGCTACCGCGGCGATCAGGACACCGTGCCGCCCCAAGGGGATGGCGAGGGTGAGGTCGTGTGGTCGCATCCCCCGCTGACGAAAGGCGTGTACCAAGGCGAATTCACCGCGAAGCTGAGCAGCGTCGTCTCGCACTACGAAGTGCCGAAGGGCGGCCTCGCCTTTCCCCGCACAGCGCCCGCCACCATCATCCTCGAGAGCACCGGCGGCAACGTGGCCGCCTTCACCGCCAGCGGCACGTACACTGAAAAAGGCGCCATCACCTTTGCCAAAGATACCGCCGGCAAACCCGGCGTGAAGATCGACGCGAAGACGGGCATTTTCAGCGGCAAATTCACCCCCGATGGCACGACCAAGCCCGTGTCTTTCCAAGGCATCATCCTACGCAATGGCACCTTCGGCACCGGGTACTTCCTCAACGGCACGCTGAGCGGCCATGTATCGCTGTTGTCCCCGTAGGTCGCCGCTTCGGCGGGCAGCACATCACACGGGGGCGACGACGAAACAATACGCGAGCACAGCGAGCCTGATGTTTGCGAAGCAAGGTGGAACGGGCGCTCCGAGCCCGTTTTTGAAGCCATAGCGTCACTCGCGACGCCTCGCTTTCACTCAAAGCGTGGCTCGCTACGCTCGCGGTTTATTTTCGTCGACGGCCGCCACCTTCGCTTTCCGCTTGGCTTGCTCGGCGGTTTCTCAAACCCTGCGCATGTTTTGGAAACGCCGAAGAAACTCCCACTGAACGAACGATTGCTCCGGGGCCTGGGCATGACCCTCGGGCGCCTGCTTTACAAGGTCCGCACGCATTTCGCCGAGCGCCTGCCGGCGGGCGGCTGCCTGCTCCTACCCAACCACCTCACCTGGGTGGACGCCATCGTGCTCCAACTTTCCTGTCCGCGGCCGATCCGGTTTATCGTTTTCGAGGCCATCTACAAGCTGCCCCTGCTCAATCCGATCTTCCGCTGCGTGGGCGCCATCCCGATTTCCCCGAAGCACGCGAAGGATGCCATGCGCACTGCCGCGGATCTCATCGAGCAAGGTGAAGTGGTCTGCGTTTTCCCCGAAGGCGAACTTTCCCGCAGCGGCATGCTCCTACGCTTGAAACGCGGCTACGAACTCATCGCCCGCGCAGCCAAATGCCCGGTGGTCCCCGTGTGGACCGATCAACTCTGGGGCAGCATTTTCTCGTTCGAAGGCGGGAAGTATTTCCTGAAGTGGCCGCGCCGGATTCCCTATCCGGTGACCGTGGCCTACGGGCAGCCGATCCCCCACGAGCAAGCGGATATCGCCCACGTGCGGCAGCGGTTTATGGAGCTGGGCGAGTTTTGTTACCAGCAGCGGGAACCGCTTCGGGGCCATATTGGCCGCGCGTGCATCAAGGGTCTGCGCAGACGGCAGTTCGATACCGCCATCATCGACGGCATGGACCACAGCAAACTCTCCCGCGGCATGCTGCTGGCCTGCGGCATCGCGCTGAGCCGCTGGATCCATGCGCACTCTGGCCAGGCGCGGATCAGCATCGTGCTGCCGCCGGGCAAGGCGGGGCTGCTGACCAATCTCGCGGTTCTGCTCGCCGACCGCATCCCGGTGAATCTGAACTTCACCGCCGGACGCGCCGCGCTCGAGGCGAGCATCAAAAAATCCGGCGTCACCGAATGCATCACCGCCGGGCCGGTGCAGAAAAAACTCCCAGATTTCCCGTGGCCGGACCACGTGATTCAGCTCGAAACTCTACTGCCGAAGCTCAAGCCGCAGATCCTCCTGTGGCGTGCGTTGGTCGCGATCCTGCCCAGCTCCATCCTCGCCTGGCTGCTCGATCTGCCCAAGATCGGCGACCGCAGCGAAGGCTTCCTGCTTTTCACCAGCGGTTCGAGTGGCGAACCAAAGGGCGTGGCGCTCACCCACCGCAACCTGCTCGGCAACGTCGCACAGTTCGGCGAAATGCTTGGGCTCGGCCACGAGAGCCGCATCCTTGGCTGCCTGCCGTTCTTCCACAGCTTCGGCGCGACGGTCACGATCCTCTTCCCGCTGATCGAAGGCATTCCGCTCGTCACTTATCCCAGTCCGCTGGAAGTCACCAAACTCGCGGGGCTGATCGAGAAGTACCAGATCGCGCTCTTCATCACGACGCCGACGTTCCTGCGCAGCTTCCTCCGCAAGGCTCAGCCGGAGCAACTGGCCAGCCTCAAGCTGCTTGTCACCGGGGCGGAAAAACTGCCTCAGGACCTCTCCGACGCGTTCTTCGAGAAATTTAAAATCAAGATCCTGCAAGGCTACGGCCTCACCGAGACGAGTCCCGTCGCCGGGGTGAATTTGCCCGAGCCCAAACCCAGCCGCCCGGGTGACAGCGTGCAGCCCAGCAGCCGCGATGGATCGATCGGCAAACTCGCCCCCGGCATCGCCGCCCGGATCACCGATCCCGAAACCGGCGAACCGCGCAGCCTGCACGAAACTGGTATGCTCTGGCTCAAGGGCGTGAATATTTTCCAGGGCTACCTCGACGACCCAAAACGCTCCGCCGAAGTGATCGACGATGGCTGGTTCAAGACCGGCGATCTCGGCCGTTTCGATGAAGACGGTTTCCTGTTCATCGAAGGCCGCCTCAGCCGCTTCTCAAAAATCGGTGGCGAAATGGTGCCGCACGAAACCGTGGAACAGCGAATCATCGAAGCGCTCGATCTCCCGCGCGACGAACGCACCATCATCGTTGCCGGCATCCCCGATGAAGCCAAAGGCGAAGCCCTCGTCCTGCTCACTACGCGCGAGATCGACAGCAAAGTCCTGCGCGAAAAACTCTCCGCCCTCGGCGTCCCCAATCTCTGGGTGCCCAAAACCATCAAACCGATCGAAGCCATCCCGCTCCTCGCCAGCGGCAAGCTGGATCTCGCGAAATCGAAGGAACTCGCGCTGGGGGTGTAAAGCCGCGCCAGTCCTCTTTCTCAAGCACAGCGAGCGCAGTCGATCGCGAAGCGATGGTGGAACGGCCTCTCCGAGGGCGTTTACGAAAACCACACGCGAGCGAGAGCGAGCCAAGACTTGTGGAAAGATATGGCGTCGCTTTGCGACGCTATGGTTTCAAAACGCACTCGGAGATCGCGTTCCACCGTGCTTCGCACACAGCAGGCTCGCTTTGCTCGCTCGGCTTATGACGCGCCCGCCCCCCAAACCCCGCGGGTTTTATTGGCCAACGTCCGGATTCTCTCCACACTTGCAGGCTCCTTACGTCCCATGTCCGCTGAAGCTTCCACTCTCAAAGATACGCAAAACGAACCCGACTTCCGGCAGATCGCCATCGATCGGGTTGGCGTCAAAGGGCTGCGTTATCCCCTGCGCATCCGCGACAAGGCGCATGAGAGCCAGCATACCATCGCGACGTGTGCGCTGACGGTCGATCTGCCGCATCATCACAAAGGCACGCATATGAGCCGCTTCGTGGAGGTGCTGAACGAATTCGGGCCGGAGCTGCACGTGGACAATATCCGCAAGCTGCTGGAGGACCTCGTGGAGCGGCTGAATTCACAAAATGCCCACGTCGATTTCGAGTTCCCCTTCTTCCTGGAAAAGCCCGCGCCGGTGACCGGAGCGGTCGGGATGATGGACTACAACGTCCGGTTCGCTGCGACGATCGAAGCAGGGAAAGTGGATTTCGTCGTCACCGTGATCGTGCCTGTCGCGACGCTGTGCCCGTGCTCGAAGGCCATCTCCGCTCGCGGCGCGCACAATCAGCGCGGACAGGTCACCTTCGCCGTCCGTTTTTCCAAGCCGATCTGGATCGAGGAACTGATCCGCCTCGTCGAGGAAAGTGCGAGCTGCGAGCTCTACAGCCTGCTCAAGCGTCCGGACGAAAAGGCCGTCACCGAACGCGCCTACGACAACCCAGTCTTCGTCGAAGACCTCGTCCGCAATGTCGCCGAGCGCGCCGACGCCACGCCAGAAATCACCTGGTATTGCGTGGAGGCGGAGAATTTCGAGTCGATCCACAATCACAACGCCTACGCCCGGATCGAGCGGAAGCGGGAACCGGCTTAAGTCTTCGTCGTGTCCAGGCTTTAGCCTGCGGATAAGCGGAGCCGTCTTTCGCCGAGCAAGCTAAAGCCTGGACTCCAACATCCAAACGCTTTGTTACCAAAGCTTTCCCCAGGCCGTGCACTCTGAAGGGGACCAAAGGCCCGGGGTGTGCTACAAGAGATGACGATTCTCCAGAGTCGTCGTTGCGCCCATGCCCCGTATAGCCGCTTTTGTGATCGTTGTTTTCTGGTTCGTGATGACCCTGTTGCTGGTTCGCAACGAGGTCTCTCCGGAAGCCTCCCGTCTTCGCGAAATCCCCGTCAGCCACGTGCTGAAGGTCCTCTACCTCCACGAGCAGCCCAGCGACCTCAATATTTTCAATGGCCAGTCGGTCATCGGCAATGTGCGCATCCAGCCCCGGGTCGATAAAGAGCGCGGGACGAAACTCATCGATATCGCCGGGGAAATGCGCCTGAACACCAGCCCCAATCCAAAGCAGAACCAGAAGGTTCGGTTCACCTGGATCGGCATGATGGAGATGACCGATCAGTTCGAGATGCTCGAATCGCGCTGGAGCATCACCATGCTGGAACCGTCCTACCTCCGCCTGGATATCCGCACGCCGGAAGGCGCCAAAGCCGCCCGGTACAGCCTGCACACCAAAGGGCTGGAAATTGGCGATGGTGAAATCCCCATGGATCAATCCGGTCTCGACACCATGGTCCAGCAGTTTGGGATGGGCGGCCAGTTTGACAGCATGATCGCGGAGGGCCGCAAACAGGCGCAGGCTCCGGTCGCGATCCGCGCCCGGCAATCTTCCCTTCGATACCATGGCGAACGCACCGAGACGTTCCTCGTGACCATCGAGCAAAACGGCCAGACCATGCTCGAGGCGCATTTCAGCCAACTCGGCCAGATCCTGGAGGCCAAAACGCTGATCGGCTACACCCTGCGGCCCGAAAGTTATACCCCCGAACCGGCCGTTTCCCGAAAGTAGGGGCTTGGCTATCCCGCCCTGCTCGGGCTTATACCCAGCCCTGACCGCCGCCGCATTGCGTCCCCGACTTCCATGATTCGCATCCAATCGCTCGCCAAACACTTCGGCTCCCTTCACGCCGTCGACGGCCTCGACCTGGAAATCCCCCAAGGCGAATTCTTTGCCTTCCTCGGTCCCAATGCCGCGGGGAAGACCACGACGATCAAGATGATCTCCGGCCTGCTCAAGCCGACCGCCGGCACGGTGATCGTGGGCGGCTACGACATGCAGAAGGAGCCGGAGAAGGCCAAAGCCCAGCTCGCCTACGTACCGGACTTCCCCTTCACCTACGACAAGCTGACCTGCCACGAATTCATGCGGTTTGTCGGCGATGTCTTCCGCATGGACCGCAAGGTGGTGCAGGAGCGGACCGACGAACTTTTCGAGGTTTTCCACCTCATGGATTACTACCATGAGCTCTCGGAGAATCTCTCCCACGGCACCCGCCAGCGCCTGGTCATCGCCAGCGCCCTGCTGCACGACCCGAGCATTCTCGTCATCGATGAACCGATGGTCGGGCTCGACCCGCGCCATGCCCGGGTGGTGAAGCAAGTCCTCCGCGACCGGGCGCAAAAAGGGATGACGATTTTCCTCAGCACGCACCAACTCGCAGTCGCCGAGGAGGTGGCCGACCGGATCGGGATCATCAATCGCGGCAAACTGATCGCCCTCGGCACCGTCGAGCAGCTCCGGCAGCAGGCGCACGAACAGGGCGGCCTGGAAAAGGTCTTCCTCTCGCTGGTGGATGCCGAGGAAGCCGCGCTCGAGCGGGTGGCTGGGGGTGGGTAGAGCGCGCGTTAGCGCCCATTTTGCCGTGTCGGCGACGGTGGGACGCGCTCTCCGAGCGCGTTTTTGACAATGCCCCGTCGCAAGGCGACGCCATGCTTTCTCTCAAAGCGAGGCTCGTTATCGCGAACGTGTATTTTCAAAAACGCCCTCGGAGCGGCCGTTCCACCGTGCTGCGCACAAATCACCCTCGCTACGCCCGCGTCTTCTTAGAGAGAAACCGGGAATTTTGCCCCTACACCATTCTCCCCTTGAACCTCCCGGCCTTTCCGCTGTCCTACGCGCACCTCCATGTCAGCCACTCTCGAAGAAACGAACGAACGCGTGCGGCAAGCTTCAGCCTGGGTCACGCGGCTCCGTGAAACCGTCGGCCAGGTCGTCGTCGGCCAGCAAGCCCTGATCGATCGCCTGCTCGTCGGGCTCCTCGCCAATGGCCACGTGCTGCTCGAAGGCGTCCCCGGCCTGGCCAAGACGCTTTCGGTCCGCACCCTGGCCTCGGCCATTCACGCCAGCTTTCACCGCATCCAGTTCACTCCGGACCTGCTGCCCGCCGATATCACCGGCACGCTGATCTACAATCCGAATGACGGGCAGTACCACGCGACCCGGGGGCCGATCTTCGCGAACATCGTGCTGGCCGACGAAATCAACCGCGCCCCGGCCAAGGTGCAAAGCGCGTTGCTCGAAGCCATGCAGGAGCGCCAGGTGACCCTCGGCGGGGAAACTTTCACCCTCCCCTCGCCTTTCCTCGTGCTGGCGACGGAAAACCCGATCGACCAGGAAGGCACCTATCCGCTGCCTGAAGCGCAGGTCGACCGCTTCATGCTCAAGGTCATCATCGGCTATCCGACCTTCGCGGAAGAGCGCAAGATTCTTGATACCATGGCCTTCACCCGCCCGAAGACGGAGGTGGAGCGAGTGATCGAACTCGAAGAAATCCTGAATGCCCGCAGCGTGGTCGACGCGGTCCATGTCGACGAAAAGATTCGCGACTATATCGTGCACGTCGTCTTCGCCACGCGCGATCCGAAGAAGTACGGGCTCGATCTGGAGCGCTTCATCGAGTTCGGCGCCAGCCCGCGCGCGACGATCAATCTCACCCTCGCCGCCAAGGCCTGGGCCCTACTGGCCGGACGCAGCTACGTCATTCCCGACGATATCAAAGCCATCGGACCGGACGTCCTCCGCCACCGCATCATCCCCAGCTACGAGGCCGAAGCGCAGGGCAAAACCACCGACGACCTCGTGCGCGCGGTCTTCGACCACGTGCCGGTGCCCTAGGAAAGCCGACCGTCGATGGTTTGCCTGTTGATGGATTCGATTCAATCATCCCCCTTTTGCCGCGCGCAATGAAGCGGCCCGCACCGAGCCCTGCCTCTACCAGCTCCACGGCCGCCGCGGCGGAATTGGCTGCCCGCGTGCGTCGCGTGGAGGTGAAGACCCGCCGGGTGGTCAACGAGATGATGGTCGGCGCCTACCACTCGCAGTTCAAAGGGCGCGGCCTCGATTTCGAGGAACTCCGCGAATACAGCCCCGGCGATGACGTCCGCACCATCGACTGGAACGTGACTGCCCGCATGCGGCGCCCGTTCGTGAAGAACTACCGCGAGGAGCGCGAACTCACGACCTGGCTGGCGGTGGATATCTCGGCCTCGGGCGGCTTCGGTTCGCAGCGTCAAACCAAGCGGGAATTCGCCGCAGAGCTGGCCGCCACCCTGGCCGTTTCCGCACTGAAAAACGGCGACAAAGTCGGGGTGCTGCTTTTTACCGAACACGCCGAACTCGTGCTCAAACCGAAAAAAGGCCGCCGCCATCTGTTGCGGGTGATTCGGGAACTGCTCGCCTTTGAGCCGAAGCATCGCGGCACCGATATTCAGAGTGCGCTGGGTTTCCTCAATCACGTAGCCAAACGCCGCGCGATCGTTTTCCTGATCACGGATTTCCTCCATAGCTTCGGCCAGTCCAAGACTACCGGGGGCCGCGATTTATTCGACGAAATCGGCCAGACCAACGTGCGGCACGATCTCGTCGCGCTGCACCTCCACGATCCACGCGAGACCTACCTCCCGGATGCAGGCGTGCTCACTCTGGAAGACGCGGAAACCGGCGTGCTGCACACCATCGATACCGCCCGCCCCGGCCTGCGCCTGGCGTATGCCAATGCCGCCGCTGAGCGCCTCAGCCGACTCGATCACTCGCTGGCCGAATGCGGCGTCGATTCGCTGCGGCTGACCGCAGGGCAGGATTTCGCGCAGCGGCTCCAGCGGTTTTTCGAACAGCGCCGCCGCCGATGAAAGCACCGGCCCCTTTTTCCCAGCACTCAGCTTTTTCCGCCCGAGGGGCGAAAGGTTGGTGCGTAGCGTTCTGCGTCGTGACGCCGATCCTTTCTTTCGCGGCGATCAAAAAATCGGAGGGGCCGATTCCGGAGCTGCGCCCGCCCAAAGCACCGATCACCCTCAGTCTGCCGGAAGCGACCGTTTTCAACAGTGCGCTCGGCCTCGCGCTGGCGATACTTTTGGTCGGTCGATTCTTCTACCTCCGGCGACCGCTTCCGCCGGCTCCAGTCGAGCCCCCTCTCCATGTCGCGAAGCGCGCGCTGGCCGCAGTGAACCATAGCGCCTCTCTGATCGAAGACTGCTCGCTGATCGTGCGGCGGTATCTCGCGCAGGGCTATCAACTCATCACCGAAGGCGCGACCACGCATCAGCTCACTGAAGCGTTCGCGGCCCATTCGTTGAGCGATCCGGAAATTTCCGCGACCGTACGCGACTTTTTCGGGGACTGCGATCTGGCCCGGTTCGCCCCGCATACCGCGGCGCCGCTAGCGGAAGGCTTGATCGAGCGAACCGATCTCCTGCTCGAGCGGCTCGAAGCCCGCCGCAACGTAGCGCAAATTTCAGAGGCCCCTTCGGCGACATGACCAGTTCCTTCGAGTTTCAATACCCGTGGCTGCTGTTCCTGCTCGCGCTGCTGCCCGTCTACGCGTTTCTGCGGGGCCGCATCGGGACCGCGGCGGCACTCCCGTTCTCGAGCGCGGAATTGATCGAGCGCCTCGGGCCAAGGCTCCGCACCGCCACCGGCCAACTGCTCGTTTTCCTGCGGCTCGCCGTGATCGCGCTGGTGATCGCCGCCCTCGCCGGCCCTCGCCGCGTGAACGATCAAACCGAGACGCAATCGAGCGGCGTCGACATCCTCCTCGTCTACGATCTTTCCTGGTCGATGATGGCCCTGGACATGGGTGGCGAAGGCGAACGCGCCACGCGCTTCGATATCGCCCAGCAGGTGTTGAAAGACTTCATCGCCCGGCGGCCTTCCGATCGCATCGGCCTCGTCTGCTTCAGCGGCGTGCCGTATTTCGTGAGCCCGCTCACCCTGAATCACGAGTGGATCCGCACCAATCTCGATCGGCTGCACATCGGGATCATTCGCGAGTTGGGCACCGCCATCGGCGATGCCACCGCCATGGCCGTGAAACGCATCGCCGGGGTCAAAGACAGCAAGAGCCGCATCATCATCCTGCTCACCGACGGTGATAACAACAAAGGCGAGCTCGACCCGATCCCCGCCGCCGAAGTCGCCCGTGCAATGAAAGCGCGGCTTTACACCATCGGCATCGGCAAGGATCAGCCCACCCAGCTGCCCTCCTTCGATACCTCGACAGGCAAGCTCCGCTACGACCCCTTTGGCCAGCCGATGATGACTTCCACCACCCTGCAACCGGCCAACTACACGGTGCTCGGCAAAATGGCCGACATCGCCAATGGCCGCTTCTACCGCGCGACCAACCGCCAGGAACTCGAAAGCATCTACGACGATATCGACCGCCTCGAACGCAGCGACGTGAAGCTCAAGCATCACCGCACTTACACCCCCCTCTTCATGTGGCCGCTCGGCGCCGCCTTCGCGTTGCTGCTGGCCGAAGTGGTACTCTCCCAAACCCGCTACCGGAGGATTCCGTGATGCCCCGTGAGCGCAGCGAGCCAAACAACGGTGAAACGCGACACATTGGGCTCACTACGCTCGCAGGGAGTCCTGTTTGCCTCCTCTCCCACTAATGGATTTCTCCGATCCCCATTTTGAACACCCCGGTGTGCTCTGGTTCGGCCTGCTGGCTTTGTTGGGGCTGGGTGGGGTCTTTTTCTATGCGCAGAAAGCGCGCAGCCGGCAGCTCGCGGTGTTTGCCGACCCGGAACGGCGGGAACTCATGCTGGCTTCGCTCAGCCCGCTGCGCCGCTGGATCAAAGTGGGGCTGATCCTGATCGGCGGACTTTTCGTCGTGATGGCGCTGGCCCGACCGCAGTGGGGCGAGGAGCGCGACACGGCCATGGGCTCGGGCGAGGACACCATCTTCGTGCTCGATACCTCGAAATCGATGCTGGCGACCGATGTGCGCCCGAACCGACTCGAACGGGCCAAACTCGCCATCCAGGATTATCTCCGCCGCCACGCCAAAGGTCGCGTCGGGCTGGTCGTCTTTGCCGGCCAGGCGTTTCTCCAGTGCCCACTCACGCTCGACTACGACGCCTTTTCCGACACGCTCCGCATGGTCGATGTGAACGCCATTCCGGTCCCTGGCACCGATTTGGGCCGGGCCCTGGATGAAGCGGCCCGGGCGCTGGAGAAGAACGAAGGGCGCCGCTTGATCGTGCTGCTCACCGATGGCGAAGACCTGGCCAAGGATGGGGTAAAAAAGGCCGTCGAACTGAAAGAGCAAAAGACGACCGTCTATACCGTCGGGGTCGGCACGACCGCGGGAACGGCCATCCAGCTTTCCAACGAAGGAGGCCCCTCCCAGCCCCTCCTCGATACCGATGGAAAACCGGTGGTTTCGCATCTCGACGAAAAGACCCTGCAGGAAATCGCCGAGGCCACAGGTGGTGCGTACCAGTTGCTCGGCACCGTCGGCGACGGGATGGATGGCGTGCGCAAAGCGGTCACCGAGACCGCCAACCGCCAGCGCGACGTGTTGGTGCGCACCCGGGGGATCGATCGATTTCATTGGCCGCTTGGGATTGCACTTGGGCTGCTCTTGCTCGAACCTCTGCTCCGCGAACGCCGCCGGGCGCTCTCCGCATGAAACACGCCGTATTCCTGCTCCTCAGCTGCCTGACCGCTGCGCACGCGGCCCGCGACCTGACCCCACGCGAAGCCTACAACCAAGGCACCGACGCCTTGAACAAGGGCTATCTGCGGGAAGCGGAAAGCTGGTTCCTGCGCTCGACGGCCGCCCAGAATCTCCAACTGCAACCGCCGGCACTCTACAATCTCGGGCACGTCCGCTACCGCCAGGGGCAGGAGCTGCTCAAGGGCGAATCGGCACGCCAGCCGCTCATCGATCGGGCCGATACCGCCCAGGAAGACGGCACGGATGCCAACCAGCGCGCCACCCGGGCGCTGAAAAAAGATCAGCTCAACGACATTCTCGAAGCCTACATGATGGGCCGTTCCGTGCGGAAGCAGCTCCGGGTCGCACACGAAGATGTGCAACGGGCGCTCGATCTTTATGGCGCCGTGCTGGTGCGCTGGCGGCGTTCGGTCGGCGATTTTCGGAGTTCGGATGAACTCAACAAAAGCGAAGACGCACTCTTCAACGCCCGCTCGGTGGAGCGCCAGATCGAGGAATTGCTCAAACACGTGAAGCAGCTGCAGGAGGAGAAAATGCAGCTCGGGCAGACTCGGGCGGAGTTGAAGGAAAAGATGGCCGAGCTGAAAAAGAAGATTCCCGACGGCATGCTCCAGCAGGGGCAGGGCGAGGAAGAGGAAGACGAGGAGGAGGAAAATCAGCCCAAGCCGGATTCCGGCTGGCAGGATCGCGCCGGCCAGCAGGGTGAGCAGCGCGGCATCACCCCCGAAATCGCCCAGCAAATCCTCGAGGCGCTTGGCTTGAAAGGCGATCGCAAGCTCATCCCTGGCGGCGACGAGCAGAGCCAGCCCCGGTCGCGCAAAGGCAAGGACTGGTAAATGGCCGCGCCCCATTCTGCCCCCGAACCATGGTTTCGTCGTGTGTCGCCGGCACGGCGATGCCGCGGCCTGGTGCTGGGTTTCCTTTTCCTCTTCGCCGCCGCCAATCTTTGGAGCCAGTTGCAGATCCAGATCGATCCGCCGACGGATCAGCGCCTGCCCCGCCGGGTAATGCCCGCGCCGTCCCCGGCCGACCCGCTTGGCCTGCCCTCCCCTAATCCGGGAGGACTCGGCGCCACGGCCTCCTTTGAGCCACCGGTGCTGCGGCTGATGCGCTTCGGCGAATACCGCGTCTCCATCCTCGGAGCGACCTCCGGCGTGCAGTTGCCCGATGCGATTCCCACCCCGGACGGCCTCATCCTCGATCTCACCGACAGAACGCCCGGCACGACTATCGTGAATGGTGCGCGAGTCCCAAGCGTGAATTTTCGGTACACGGTCACGGCCGCCCAAGCCGGCACCTTCATCGTCCCATCCTTCACGGCCACGGTCGCCGGCCAACCCATCACGGTTCCCGCTACTCAGCTCATCGTGCGCGAACCCGGACCGGACGACATGCCGTACCAATCCGTCCAGGCCGTCCTCGATCTGCCGCCGGGCGAATACTATGTCGGTCAAATGCTGGCCGCCCGCCTGCTCGTCTTCGACAGCCCGGACGAAACGGTCCAGGCCATCGCCAACGTGACCAAGCCCAGCGGCGATTTTCTTTTCCAAAGCCAGCCAGGCATGCGGCGGGAGCAGGTCGTGTGGCAGGGCCAGCCGCGCCGGGCTCAGGTGACCCCCATCCGGCTGACTCCGATCAAGCCGGGGGAAAGCGCGGTGTCGCTCCAGACAATCGTTTTCATCAACAAACTGAACTCGACCGGCCGTCCCAGCGGAACCACCGCCCAGGCGATTCTCGATACGCCGCCGGTCAGCGTCACGGTGCGGCCCTTGCCGGAAGCCGGACGCAAGCCGGGCTTCACCGGAGCCATCGGGAAATTCTCTCTCGGCCGGATCAATGTAACACCGGGTGAGGTGATCGTGGGCGACCCCGTGACCCTTTCGGTGACCATTGCGGGCGAAGGAAATTTCGAGGCGATCAGCGCCCCGCCGATCGAGGCAGGCGAAATCTGGCAGAGCTTCACCCCCTCCGTGGAAGTGGAGCGCGATACCCTCACTGGGCAAGGCGCCAAGACGATCACTTATACCTTGATCCCACGCCGGGCCGACACGCGGAATCTGCCGGCCATCCCCTTCAGCTATTTCGACCCCGAGCGGCGCGAATACGTCGACCTGACTGTCCCGCCCCAGGCGATCAACGTGCAGCCCGGCAAAACGCCCGAGCCTTCCACCACGACCACCGCGACGCCGACTCCTGCTCCGGCCGAAACGCCAGCGCCCAAAGCCCCGGAGCCGGTCCTCACCGGCCTCGTGACCAAATCCGGCGGCTGGAAATCATCCCCTTCCCCGGTCTTTTTCAGCCGCATCTTTTGGCTCGGCCAGACCCTGCCGGCCGCGGCGTTGCTCGGCCTGTGGTACTACCGCCGGCGGGCAGATTTTCTGGCCGCACATCCGGAAATCGTCCGGCGCCGCGCTGCCCGCGTCGCGGCCCGCCGCCACCTGCGCTTCGCCAGGGACGCGGCCAAGCGTAGCGATTCCGACAGCTTCGTCGCCGCCAGCATCGAGGCGATTCGCGCCGCGGCGGCCCCACTCGACACGACCGAAGCGCAAAGTCTCGTCTTCGAGGAAGTGCTCGCCAAACTCCCATCCGGCAATGGCGCCGAAGCCACTGTGCGCCGCCTCTACGAACGCACTCACGCGACGCAATTTTCCGGCCACCCGGTCCCGCCACAGACCCTCCTCAACCTGCTGCCGGAAGTGGAGCGCACCGTAGCCGACATCGAGCAGCACCAGCCATGAAAACGCTCCTTCGCTGGCTGGGCGCCTTCATCTTCTGTAGCTTTGCCATCTTCAGCGCACCGGCGAGTGCCGGCGAGGCGTTCGACACTGGCCGCCTCGCTTACGAACAGGGCGATTTTGCTGGGTCGGTAAAAAGCTATCAGGGCGAGGCGGGCCGCCATGTTTCGCCCGGACTGTTGCACAATCTCGGCAACGCGCACTTCAAGCTCGGCCAACTCGGCCCGGCCATCCTAGCCTGGGAACAGGCGCGCAGCCTCGATCCCTGGCTGCGCAACGCCACCGCCAATCTGCACTTCGCCCGCAATCAGGCCGGCCTCGATGAACCCGCCTACTCCTGGGCGGAAAAATACTCGGCGCTCCTGGCTCCGGATACGTGGACCTGGATCGTCGTGCTCGGCTTCTGGAGCGCCGTCGGCCTGCTCACCCTCCCCTCCCTGCTGCGCCGCAAACGGTCATCCATCACCCAAGGCGGCGCGGTGGTCGCGATTGGCGCTGTGCTCCTTACCCTGCCTGCTTTGCTCGGCATCGCCACGCGGAGCGAGTGCGGCATCATTCAAACGACCGAGACCGTTCTTCGGCTGACCCCGACGCAGGAAGGCGAGATGCTGGCCAAGCTCGCCGAAGGCGATCTCGCCCGGAGCGAACAAGCGCACGGCGACTACCTCTACGTTCGCGCCAGCGGCGACCGCGCCGGCTGGGTCCGCCGCGCGGAATTCGCCAAGATCTGGCCGTAGCGGAGACAGCGCCATCGGTTCCCCGGCGAGTCAGCGACGGTCATAGACCGCCGCTACAGGAGCTTTTCGAAAGGATCTCCGGCCTACTCCACGAACCGCTGCGCCACGGGCATTTTCCGGCCGACGCCAAAGGCGCGGCTGGTCACCTTCAGGCCGGGGACGGCCTGGGCGCGTTTGTATTCGTTGAGGTCGACGCGGCGCTGGACCCAACGGACGGTTTTCTCATCGAAGCCACGCTGCACGATCTCCCCGACACTGAGCTGCTCTTCGACGTAGAGCTGCAAAATCGGATCGAGAATCTCGTAAGGCGGCAGGGTATCCTGGTCGCGCTGATCCGGTTTCAACTCGGCGCTCGGCGGCTTGTCGATGGTGGCCACGGGAATGATTTCCCGCTCACGATTGATGTACCGCGCGAGGCGGTAGACCATGATTTTCGGCACATCGCTGATCACCGCGAGGCCGCCGCACATGTCGCCGTAGAGCGTGCAGTAACCGACCGCGAGTTCACTCTTATTTCCGGTGCTCATCAGTAGATGGCCGAACTTGTTCGAAAGCGCCATGAGGGTCAGTCCACGCAGGCGCGGCTGGATATTTTCCTCGGTCGTATCCTCCGGCACACCGGCGAAAATCTGGCTGAACTGCGCGGCGACCGAATCGAACGCGTTCTGAATCGGGATCTCGAGAAACCGAATCCCCAAGGCGTTTGCGAGCAAACGCGAATCCTCGATGCTCCCGCGGCTCGAATACTTCGTCGGCATGGTCACGCCGAGGACGTTTTCCGCTCCCAAAGCCTCGGCCGCGAGACAGGCCACGACGGCGCTGTCGATGCCGCCACTCAGGCCGAGCACGGCCGATTTAAATCCACATTTATGCAGATAGTCGCGGACGCCCAGGACGAGCGCATCGTGCAACGCCTCGGCATCCTCCTGGAAAGTTCCACCGCCACCAATCGCCGCGGCCGGAGCCGTATCGACGATCGCGAGGTCCTCGACAAACGCCCCGAGCCGGGCACCTACGGCGCCATCTGCGCCGACGAGGAGCGAATTGCCGTCGAAGATCAGCTGATCGTTTCCGCCGACCGAGTTGCAGTAGACGATCGGCACGCCATGCTGCCGGGCCAGGCTGCCGAGCATTTCCGCCCGGAGCTGCGGCTTGCCGATGGCAAAGGGCGACGCGCTGAGATTGAGCAGCAACTCAGCCCCCTGCTCCAGGAGCGACTCCACCGGCGTGGTGCCATACAAGCGGCGCGGCAGATATTTTTCCGTCCAGATATCTTCACAGATCGTGATCCCGCACTTCACTCCGGCGATGACCACAGGCTCCACTTCGGTCGCCGGCTCGAAATAGCGGTCTTCGTCAAAGACATCATAGGTGGGCAGCCGCGACTTGAAAAACTTGCGCACGGGCTGCCCTCGCTGGAGCAGGGCCGCCGCATTGTGGAAGGGCTGGCCGGTTCCCTGGTTCACATCCACAAAACCCGTGAGCAGCGGCACGTCGCCTACTTCGGCATGCAACGAAGCCAGGGTTTCCAGGTTCAGCGGCACGAAGCGCGACTTGAAAAGCAGGTCCTGTGGCGGGTAGCCGGTGATGGCCAGTTCAGGCGTGATGACGAGTTCAGCACCTTGCTCGACCAGTTTCCGATACGCCGTAATCAGGCGCTGGTGATTGCCGACGAGGTCGCCGACGGTGCTGTTGATTTGTGCGAGACCGATTCTCATGGGCTGGTCGCCCAATCTCTAAACGAGCGCGGAGAAAATTACCGCACCTTTCTCGCAGGCGCATCCTTATAGAGCGACTCCTTCCAGCCCTCGCCCGATTCCCAGAAGGCCTGCCGCACGAAATGGCGGAACATCCACAGCATACACGCCGCGGCAAATCCCGCGAGGATCATCAGGAGAAACTTCTGAAAAAACGTGTGCTGCATGGCCGACGCTAAAGCAGGAGCCTTGCCGCTCGGATCAGAGCGAAGATCAAAATTTCCTCGCCTACCAGAAGCCCCACTGCTGAGTGCGGAAAAGGTAGATCCCCAACAGCAAATTGGTCGTGGCATGAGCCACGACACACGCCCCAAGCGAACGGGTGGCCCAAGCGACTCCGTTGTACAGGGCTCCGGTGATGAGGGCGGGCCAGAAATCCGGCCCCCAATGTGCGACCGCAAAAAGCCCAGCCACCATGCCGAAAGCCCGCCACGAGCGGGCCCCCATGGGGATTTCGTCGAAGGGATCATGAATCAGGTGCCGCAATAGGAAGCCGCGCCAGAAAATCTCCTCGAGCAGGGGCACCACCACCACGAGGCGGAGGAAGCGGAAAACCGCATTCCATTGGAAAGCGGCCCCCCCACCAAAAAACCAAAGATCGAAGCCTCCGAGGCGCCGTTCCGCGCCGAACCACTCCTGAGGCGCGATCCAGACCACCCATGCCAGCCCCCCCACCAGTCCACCGATCAGGGCAGCCGTCCCGTGTCCCATGGCCCAGGCGAAATCGTAGCGGCGCCACCAAGCGATCAAAAGAGCCCCGCAGAGGAGGGTTTGCAGGGGAAAAATCCAATACTTTGGCTCGGCCAGAGGCCAAGCTGCGTACCCCTCGGCGAAGTGAGCGATCAGCTCTCCGAGCAGCAGAAGACCGACAAAAACGAAGAACGGCCCAAGATAAGCTTTACCGGAGTTAGATGCGCTGATGCCAAACATGACTGAAGACCCCCAGCCAAACAAAACTGCCCAGCCGACGCCAGAGCAACTGATGAAGTTGCTCGACCTCCAAATCGCGGCCCAGCGGGCCAAGCGCCACGATGCGCCGAGCCGCCGGCCCACGATTTTGATCGCTGCATTGGTGATGATTTTCGCCGCGGCCGCGGTGGCTCTCTTGATTTTGCAACAGATGGTCGCGGAAATGCCGCAGGGAAACCGAGGGAATGAGAGCCCTATCGCGCAACGAGGCTCGCAATAACGACAATTTTCCACCGCCAGGGAGCATCGGCACATGGGTTGCTACCTCGCATTTCCGCAATGGCAAAAGCCCCGAATTCCGTGATCGGTGTCGACCTTGGTCGATTCTCGATCAAGTGCGTACAACTTCAGCGGCGCGGTGAAAACCGCTTCGCCGTGACCAACTACGCCACCCGTCCGATCACCAACCCGCTCGAAAAGACCGCCGAAGAACTGGGCGGTGTCCTGCGTGATTTGCTCAAGGAAATGGGTGGCTCGGCTCGTACCTTCGCGGTCGCCGTGTCCCATCCTTCATCGATCCTGCGCATGATCGATCAGCCGGAAACCCCGACCAATCTCCTCCGGGAGGCCTTGCGCTTGAACGGCGGGGTTTTGCTGAATCAGGACTGCCGCGAGTTTGTCCTCGATTGCGACCGGATACCCGTCGGCGGCAATGAACGCCTGGAGCAAAACCAGGGGCGCTACCTCGTCGGAGGCCTGCCCCGGACCGAAGTGCAACGAATCAGCACGGCTCTCGAATCAACCGGCCCTTCGGTGGGTTGCCTGCAACTGGCGCCGATCAGCCTCTTCAACGCGTTCGAATTTGCTCACCCGGAGACTTTTTCCTCCCAGGTCTTTTTCCTCGTCGATATCGGCTACGTCAGCTCGACGATGATCCTCGGGATGCGCCGGGAACTGGTCGTCGTTCGGTCAGTCGAAGTCGGAGGGCATTCGATCCTGGAAACCCTCTCGGCCATGAGCGGGGAAACTCACGAATCCGTCCTGATCGCGCTCGAACAGCAGGATGAAATGATGCTCGATAACGCCCGGGTGGCCCTCATGAATCTGACCCGTGAAATCAGCAGCTCGATCGGCTTTTTCGAAGGCCGCCGCGAAGAGACCGTGCCGAAGATTTTCCTCTCCGGTGGGCCGGCCAAATCGGCCTCGCTGCTCCGGGTGATGAGCGAGGAACTCCACATCCCCTGCGAGTTGTGGAATCCTTTCGATCCTTGCGACGTATCGCTGCCCGCCCGCCAGCGGGAGCGGTTCCCTTCGGACATGTTTGACCTCCATGTGGCTTGCGGCGCCGCCGCGGAACTGCTCAACGGCTAGACGACCATGCCGCTGCATCTCAATCTCTACCACGAAATCGACCGGCAAAAGGCCGCCAGCCGCCGCGATCCGCTGAAGATCGCGGCCTATATTCTCGGCTTCATCGTCGCCATCTTCGTCGCGATGTATGTCATCGAGCTGGGCAAAAACGCTTCGATTCAGGGCGATCTAGCCAAGCTTAAAGCCGAGTTCGACGGTCTCGACCCGAAAGCCAAGGAAGTCGAGCGCAGCGAAAAAGCGCTGAAACAGACGCTCGATACCAGCGCGCAATTCGTGAAGAGCATCGAAGGCCGCTTTTACTGGGCGCCTACGCTGCAGGAAGTGATCAAGATCGTACCGCGGGAAGTGCAAATCACCCGCTTCGGCGGCAATGTGACCACGGTCGCGGGAGCCCCCGGCACCGAGCCGACCAAAAAAGCCGTCATCACGGTCGATGGCATTGCCTGTGGCGCGGACCCACGCCGGGTGGCGGAAGATCTTCGCCAGACCCTCGCGGAGACCTTTGGGAAAAAGTACAAGACCTCGACCGCCAGCTTCCGGCAACTCGACGATTCCACCGATACGGTGGCGCTCGATGGACGCAACCTGCCCACGGCGACCTTCGGCATCACGCTGACGGTGGAGGGAGCCAATGACGCCGCCGCCACGGCCACCAACACGACTCCGCGATGAAATTCGGAAAAGAAGAGATCCAAAAAATCGTCCTCGGGGGCCTCGTCGGTGTCGGGGTCATCTACAGCTACTTCGATCTATTGCTGGGACCGCTGAAAACCCGCCACGCCAATACCCTGAAAAGCATTGCCGCTCTCCAGCCGGAAATCAGCAGGGCCAAGGGATTGATCGCCAAAGGCAATACGATCCGTGACCAGGCCCCGCAAGCGGAGGCCACCATCGCCCAGATCGACGCGATGATCCCCGAAGGTGCCCCAGTCGCCTGGTTCCCCACACGGATGACAGAGTTTTTCAAGACTCACGGCATCGACAAAGTCTCGACCCGAATGACGGGTGAAGCCCCGCACCCCTCTCTCAGCGGCTACCGCCGGATCACGTGGAATATCGAGATTCCGAAAGTGGAGTGTCTCCGCTTCGGCGCAGCCCTCGCTGCCTTGGAAAACACCGAACCTCTCATCTCCGTCGAGACCTGCAATATCGACACTCAGCGGGAGGAACCCGACGTCCAGCGAGTCTCGATCACGCTATCCAACATTGTGAAACAATGAGCCGCAGCACCTTCGCTCTTCTTCTTTTCGGTTCGGCCCTCGCCCTCCAGGCTGGTGCCGAGGACGCCAAACCCGCGGCCAAGCCGGTCGGTAATTATGAACTGAAGAACAAATCGTTCTTCACCCTTCCCAACGATACTCGCGCACCGTTCCTTCCGGTCGGCTGGGTCAAGCCCGTCGGGCCGGTGACCGTGGCCGTCAAAACGACCATGGACGAATCCAGCTTTCGGCTGACCAGCATCCTGCTCGGCAATCCGTCCCTCGCGGTAATCAACGGCCGTTCCTACGAGGAGGGTCAATTCCTGCGCATGCCGCGTGGCGGAGGACCGCAGCCGATCGTTCGGGTCTACCGGATCGGGGACGGTCAGGTGTGGCTCCAGTATGAAGGCAAGGTTTTTACCGTGCCGCTCAAACGCACCGAACTGAACGAACGCCGCAACGACGGCCCGATGCTCAACGACGACCGCGACGCAGTCCCGCTGCCTCCGGGTGGAGCCGCGCCGGCCGGCGGTGCCGGTCCGGTTCCGGTACCCGTACCTTTACCGCGGTAAAACTGCCTTCCGACTATCGATCTTCCGGTGGGAAGATCACGTAGGGCGAAAGTTTAGCCCGAAGTTCGTCGAGCAAGTCCGGCTCGAGGTATTCGTACTCGTCCGGGATGTGCAGCGTGATCACTTCCTTCCCCTCCAGAGCTTCGGCAAATCGTTGCCGGAGCCGCTGGAGGTGGGATTTCTCCATCACGAAGATGAGATTCGCCCAGCCAAGGTGTCCCTCGGTGACCACGATCCGCGCGCCCGGCTGAGTGCCGGCGGAACGGCACGCGTAACCCGGCACGCCTTCGAACAGCTTTTCCGCCGTCAGGCTGCGGATTTTATTCCGGCTGCAGATGAAAAGCAGTTTGGTCACGGGGGCGAAACCGGTTCGCTCACGCCGCCATCCGCCGAACTGATTTGGGGCACTATTTCAGCAGGGTCACTGTCGGCCAGGGGCCTTTGCCGCCGAGGCGAAGCAGCTGGGGGTGATCCAGGGCCAGCGCTTTGATGCTCGCCAGATCGAGGTTCGTTTTCCGGATACTCAGCGTTTTTTCCGGCGCGGCTTCGAGGAGGTGCTGAAGTTCCGGCAGGGTGATGGCCTGGCTCGCGGCTTTGGCTTTGCGCGGGCCTTTTTTCGGCGCCGCTTCGCCACCCAATTCGGCGAGTTGTGCGTCCACCGAGGCGATTTCTTTCGCGAGGATTTCGCGCCGCTGGCGCAACTCCCGCAGGGCGTCTCCCTGGAGTTTCGCGATTTGCTCTTGGAGTTCCTGGATACGGGTCAGGGCGCTGGTCGACATAACGGTTGGTTTTGAGGATGGAGAAACGGGCGCTGCATCGCCGCAACCCGGCCCGGTTGCAACTCTCTTCCCGCAGCCACCCATACTTCTGGCTGTTCCCCCGGCGGCGTGCGGTTCACGTTTTCGAAAATGATTTCCTCCCCTGTCTGCCGTGCCGCCGATGCCGACCTTTTTGTCCAGCCGTGGGGCCGGATCGCGTGGAGCGCTTCGCAAAAGCTGGGCAACTCGACCCGGCTGACCTTTGGCCGGGTGCTTTTACAAGCGGGGGAACACACACCCCGGCACCGCCACCCCAATTGTGACGAGGTGCTCTACGTACTCGCAGGCCGCATCGAACATTCGCTCGGAGATGCGAGCTTCACCCTGGAAACGGGAGACACGATTTCCATCCCCACCGGCGAGTGGCACGGAGCACGCGTGCTCGGGGAGCAGCCCGCGGAGATGATCATCTGCTTTTCCGCGGCGGACCGGGAAACGGAATTCGCGGAATAAAACCGCCCCCCTTCCCGTCTGTTGTGGAGGGCGTCCAACTCCGTCCAGCACGCACACTTGCGGCAGGGGAAAGCCATTTCGCATTTTTTCTTCGTCCACTTTGACCTTCGCCGACCCGGCGCTAAGCCCTCGCCATCGATCTTTGAGTCTCCACGCATGAATTCACTTCTCCGCCCGGTTTTCTTCCTTCTCTTCGCGCTGCTCGTTTCCGCCCGGGCCCAATTCGAAGCCCCGGCCGACCTGGTCAAATCGAGCCTGGTCGCCGACACCAAAACTGTAGTCGCGGGAAAGCCTTTCACCGTGCTGGTCCGGCTGGAAATGAAAGCGGGCTGGCATGTGTACTGGCAATTTGGCGGCGACTCCGGCGCCCCACCCAAAGTGACGTGGGAACTACCCGAGGGTTTCACTGCCGGCCCCATTCAGTGGCCGCTGCCCAAGGCCCATCTCGATGAAGGCGATTTCCTCACCTACATCTACGAGGGGGAAGTTTCCTTCCCGGTCACCATCACTCCACCCGCTACGGTTGCCGCGAAGGAGGTGCCGCTCAAAGCGAAGCTCACCTACCTGGTCTGCGAGCAGACCTGCATCCCCGGTCGCGGCGAAGTCGCTCTCACGCTCCCGGTCGGCAACACGGCCGAACCGGCAGAAGCGGAGCTTTTCGCGAAAGCGCTGAGCCAGCTTCCCAAAACGGAGCCGCCGCCGTTTCAAGCGGCGTGGGAGATCAAACCGGAAACGTTCACGGTCAAGATCACGAGGCTCGATCCCCAAGCGAAGATCGAATTTTACCCGCTGCCTCCGTCGTCAGAAACCAAACCCAAACGGGCCGCCGTGGGCGCTCCAGATAACAAGGGCGATCGCTCGATCACCGTCCCGATCGAAAGTGGCGGCGCCGCAAACACCGCATGGAGCGGCCTCCTGATCGCGCAACTCGGCGACGGCCCCCGCAACGGCTGGATCCTGAACTCGAAAGCAGAAAGTACGGCCACCGCCACCGCAGCATCCGCTCAAATCCCCGAAGCGCCCCGCAGTCTCATCGTCATCCTCCTCTCCGCGTTTGCCGGAGGATTGATTCTCAACCTCATGCCGTGCGTCCTCCCCGTGATTACGCTGAAGATCTTCAGTTTCGTGAGCCAGGCGGGCGAACATCCCGAACGCGTCTTCCGGCTCGGCCTCGCTTTTGTCGCCGGGGTCTTTGCCTTCTTCCTGTGCACCGCTGCCCTCGCCATCACTCTGCGGGCGACCGGTCATAATTTCGCCTGGGGCATGCAATTCAGCGATCCCCGGCCCTTGCTCGTCATGATTGGGCTGATCGTCATTTTTGCGCTGTCCATGTTCGGGGTCTTCGAAATCACCCTCGGCGGTTCTACAGAAAATACGCTCGGCACGCTGGCGCGGAAGGAAGGTTACAGCGGCGCCTTTATCCACGGCCTTTTCACCACCCTGCTCGGGACCTCCTGCACCGCGCCCCTGGTGGGCTCCACACTCGGCGTCGCGCTCACCCAGCCGCCCATCGGCATCGTGGCGATCTTCGCGGCCATGGCGGCCGGCATGAGTCTGCCCTACTTCCTGCTCACCTGGAAACCAGCGTGGATGCGCTTCCTACCCAAACCCGGTGTCTGGATGGAGCGCTTCAAACAATTGATGGGTTTTGTGCTCCTCGCCGTAGCCGTCTGGTTGCTCGGCTCGCTCGGGCAGAATTTTGGGACCGAAGCGGCCACCGCCGCGACGTGGTTTTTGCTCTTCCTGGCCATGGCCGGCTGGATCTACGGCGCGGGCCAACGCCGGGCCTGGGCCGCGATCGTCGCCCTCGCCGTCGTCGTGCTGGGCGGCTGGCTTTTCCTACCAGCTGCTTTAACCAAAAAAGCCAAAACGGCCGGAGGAGCGGAAACTAATGCCTACGGCCTCGTGTGGGAACCCTTCTCCCCGGAAACCGTGGAAAAAGCCCGGCAAGCCGGGCAACCGGTGTTCATCGATTTCACGGCCTCGTGGTGTATCAACTGCAAGGTAAACGAGGCCGCGGTTTTAAACACCGCTCCGATCAGCGCCGCATTCAAGGAGCGTGGCGTGCTGACACTCAAAGCCGACTGGTCGAGTTCCGATCCAGTGATCACGGAATGGCTCAAGAAGTTCAACCGCATCGGCGTGCCCGTCTATGTGCTCTATCGGCCCGGCGAAGCTGCACCGGTGGTGTTTCCGGAACTACTCACGCAGGGCCTCGTACTCGGAGAACTCGGGAAAATTCCGACGAAAAATTAGGTTTGTGACTATTCGCCGGGAATAAGGATGCGGGCTTGCCATCCAACCCCGCACAACATCACGATGAGATTGCTGCATCCAACCCCGCGTTCCCCCCGCAAATCCGGCAACCCCTTCTCATCCCGCCGATTCTCTCTCCCTCTCTAACCCTTTTGCGCCGTGTACTCGCGTCTGCGCGTGTACGGCCAAAAACCAAAAACACAAACCGAACCGAACACACACGACAATGAACAAGACCAAGACCCTGCTCGCCGGCGCCGCTCTCGCTGGAATCATCACTGGCGGCTTCGCCACCAAAGTTAACGCCGCCTCGAACTCGGCTCCCCAGCTGAAGAGCGCCGCTGTTGACGCCGGCGTTCTCGCCGACAAGGAAAAGGGTGAAACCCATGACTGCGCTGGCAAGAACTCCTGCAAAGGCAAAGGCGGCTGCAAGAGCGGCGACGCTGGTTGCGCCGGCAAGAACTCCTGCAAAGGCAAGGGTGGCTGCGCCATGAAGGACGGCAAGCCCGCCCACAAGAAGTAAGCTTCTCGCGCTCACTCTCGGGGTTCCGGCCGCCAGGCCGGAACCCTCTGAGCGAAGCGAGCGCGGCTTTCACTTCTGCCCGTCACCACGCAGCGTGTTCGCGGCCGGCAGAAGTGTGAGTCAGCTCCGGAATCCGAGCTTAACTATCACTGCCTAACATGTCCGCTTCCCGCTTCACCAATGAAACCGACTACGGGGTCGGAATCGGCCTGCGTATCCCTCACTATCAGCACATCCTTGAACGCCAACCGGTGGTCGATTGGTTCGAGATCATCTCGGAAAACTACATGGTCGACGGCGGCCGCCCGCTGCACGTACTCGAGCAGATTCTCGAAAACTATCGCGTGGTGCAGCACGGCGTCTCGATGTACTTCGGCAACACCGCCCGACCAAATCGCGACCATCTCAAAAAGCTCAAACGGCTAACCAAACGGACGAATACCCCGTGGGTCAGCGATCACCTTTGCTGGGGCAGCGTGGACGGCCGTTACACGCACGATTTGCTGCCCATGCCTTATACGTGGGAAGCGGTCGAGACCACCGCGCGCAACATCCGCGAGGTGCAGGATTTCCTCGAACTGCCCGTGGCCGTGGAGAACGTGAGCAGCTATACCGAATTTCACGCCTCGGAGATGACGGAATGGGAATTCCTCTGCGAAGTCGTGGAGCGCGCCAACTGCGGCATCCTGCTCGACGTAAACAACATCTACGTCTCGTCGCAGAACCACACGTTCAACCCGCTCGACTACGTGAATGCGGTACCGGCCGAGCGCGTCGCCCAGATCCACATCGCGGGGCACACAAAATACGAACGTTTCATCCTCGATACGCACGACCACGCGGTCTGCGATCCGGTCTGGAAGATTTACAAACGCGCCATCGAACGCTGCGGCCGCACCGCGACGCTGCTGGAGTGGGACGATAAGATTCCCAGCTTCGACGAAGTGCATCGCGAAGCGCTCAAGGCCACCAAATACCTACCCGATGGCAACAAAGTCCGCGCCGCGGCCTAAGCTCCATCGGTCCCCCGCCCCGGCCCGGCCGTCGGCGCTCGGCGAGATCCAGCAACTGATGGCCCAGGCCGTGATGCGCCCGCTCACCCGCAGCGAAGGCACACAAAGTTCGTGGGCCGATGGGCGCGCCACCGCCGAAGTCGCCGCGTCGATTCTCAAGCCTAACGACCGGCTGAATTCCTTCGAGCGGCTCCAGATCTACAACCAGCAATACTGGTGGCGGCTGCTCGGCTGTTTTCAGGACGATTTCCGCGGCGTACGCGCGGTGATCGGCGAACGAAAATTCGACCGTCTCGCCGTGGCCTATCTTGAAGCCCACGGCTCGACTTCGTGGTCCTTGCGCAACCTCGGGCAATACCTGCCGGCCTTCCTCCGGGCTCATCCTGAACTCACCGCCCCGCACACCGAACTCGCCCTCGAAATGGCCGGGGTCGAGTGGGCCAAGGTGCTCGCGTTCGACACCGCGGATATCCCCGTGATCGATCCCCAAAAGATCGCCCGGCGCGACCCTGCCAAGCTGCGGCTGAAATTGCAGCCCTACGTTCAGCTGATGACGCTGCGGTTCCCGATCGATCAGCTCATTCGCAAGCAACGCGAGGCCTCAGTCGAAACCGGCAGCGCCAGCAACGCCGTCTCCGCCGGAGGAGCACGCCGCCGCGCGCCTCGTCTGCTGCGGGCCAAAGCCAGCGAGGAGCCCATTCACCTCGCGGTGCACCGGGTCGATTTTTCAGTGTATTACAAACGGCTCGCCCCGGAGGCTTTCAATCTGCTCACCGCGCTACGCGGTGGAGCCACGCTGGCCGACGCTTGCGAAGCCGCTTTCGCCCAATCGCCGATTCCATCGGAAGACGCTGCCACCAAGCTCGGCGAGTGGTTCAACGTGTGGACCCGGCTCGGTTGGCTGGCTCGGTAGAATCGAAGAGCGTCTCTACTAGGCGCGTCACTACACCGACTCGCTCTCTCTAAAAATTTCGCGAATCGCCTGTTCCCGGAAGCCGAAGACTTTCGCGAGCTTCGGCTTCACCAGCCACGGATGCACCCAATCGGCCCACGGGCTGAAGGGAAGGACGTAGTGCACCAGGTCGCGGACTTCGGTCCGGCCATCCGCGAGGCGGCGGAAGTAGTGTTCGTGATGCCAGAGCCGATACGGACCGACCCGCTGCTCATCGGCAAAGTATTCGCACGGTCGTACATGGGTGATCTCGGTCAGCCACGTCACGGAAAAACCGAAAAGCGGCCGTACCCGGTACTCGATCATCAGGCCCGGATGAATTTCAGACGGCAGCGAACGCAGGACCCGGAAATCCAGCTCCGGCGGAGTGATCTGCGGGAGATTGCGAGGATCGGAAAAAAACGCCCAGCAGGCCTCGATGGAAGCGGGAACGATTTGGACCTGACGGAGGACGTGAATGGCCATGGCCCCCACTGATACGCATCAACCCGGAATTCGGGCTCACTCGTTCCTTTTCCTCCGGCCCGCTCTCGGCTATTCTCCGCGCCGTGAAATACCGCCTGCTCTGTCTCGCTCTTGGTACTGCCACCCTCTTTCTCGGAGGCTGCGCCCAAAAGGACGAAATCCACACCATGCGCATCAGCGTCGCCGATCAGAAGATGACCCTGTACCGGTATCACACCCCGATCGCGGTCTACGACGTCTCGACGTCGAAGTTCGGCGTGGGAGATCAGCGCGGCAGCTACCGGACTCCGCTGGGCCGCATGGTCGTGGCGAAAAAGATCGGCGATGGCGCGCCGGTCGGCATGAAATTCAAGAGCCGCCGGCCCACCGGTGAAGTCGTCAAAATCGACGCACCCGGGCGCGACCCGATCGTCACGCGAATTCTCTGGCTCAAGGGCTTGGAAAGGCAAAACGCCCACGCCTTCGACCGCGGTATCTACATTCACGGCACGGCCGAGGAGCGGAACATCGGCCGCCCCGTCAGCTACGGCTGCGTGCGCATGCGTTCGCGCGATGTGATCGCGCTCTTCAATACGGTGGGCGAAGGCGCCAAGGTGGAAATCGTGCCTGGCCAAGCCAACCCGGCCCTCGTGGCGACGGCCGCAACTCCTGCGGCCAAGCCGAATCCGGGCACGACCGGCTCCGCCCCGCGGTAGCCGCTGGGTTTCCGCAAGGAAGAGGAGAGATGGGTCGCAAGCGCGCTCGTTAGAGGCGCTAATAGATGGGCGCGCCTTCGCGGGTAGGCATTGGTAATTCCCCCCAAGCGAAATAGGCAGCCCCCCTATTGGCACCGGAATACGCAGTGCTTTTTATGGTTTTCGCAAAGTCCGTAAAGCCGCCCATCGAAATGCGAGCAAATGAAAACCCAGCATCGGTTTCAGAAAGGTCAGCGAGAATCAGCCAACGGACGCGAAGTCGTGCCGACCGGGCCGCTGCAGCCCGGGGTGCGGAACTGCTCCTGGCTGAACTGCTGCAGGCTCGTCAGAGCGAGGCCTATTTTCGGGCGCTGACAGAAAATGCGCTCGATCTGATCACCATCCTCGAAGCCGACGGCACGATCCGCTTCGAGAGCCGCTCGATCGAAACCGAGCTCGGCTACGCCCCGGAACACTACCGCGGACGCAATGCGTTTGAATTCGTCCACCCGGAAGACCTTCCTGTCGTCGCCCAGGCGTTCCAGCAGGCCGTGGCCACGGCGGGCAATACGCCGGTGATCAGCTTCCGGTTTCTCCATCGCGACGGGTCCTACCGCATCCTGGAAGGCCGGGGAAACAACCTGCTGGCTGACCCGGCAGTGCACGGCATCGTGTTCAATTCCCGCGATGTGACCGAGCAGCGCAGACTGTCGGCCAGGATCGAAGAAGCCCGCAAGGACAAGGAGGAGGTCATCGCGCAGCTGACCGGCGGCGTGGCGCACGATTTCAACAACGTGCTAACCGCCATTCTGGGTTTCGCCGAGCTGACGGCGCGAGAGGTCCCGTCGTGCTCGACGGCGGCCCGGCATCTTTCCGAAATCGCCGAAGCCGGCAAACGGGCGGCTCAACTTACACAGCAACTGCTCGCCTTCAGCCGCAAGCAGGTGCTCCAGCCCCGGGTGGTGCATTTCGACAAAGTGCTAACGAAACTGGCTCCCCGCCTGCGGACGGAACTCGGCGCAGGGATTCAGCTCGTGATGCCATCGGTCCGCGACATCAGCCCGTTGCGAATCGACGTCGAACAGATCGAGCGCGTCTTGCTGCTGCTCGCCGAAAACGCGCGCGACGCGATGCCCGCGGGCGGCCGCCTGAGCGTCAGTTGCCTCGAATTGCTCCTCACTGAAGAAGAGCTGGCCCCAGGCAGCGAAGAGCGCGCCGGCACCTACCTGCAAGTCTCCGTGGCCGACAATGGGTGCGGAATGGATGCCACAACGCTCACCCACATCTTCGAACCTTTCTTCACGACCAAACCGCTTGGCAAAGGGCCGGGCCTCGGGCTGTCCACCTGCCAGGGTATCATCCGGCAGAGCGGCGGACACCTCACCGTCTTCAGCGAAAAGGGTCGTGGTACCACTGTGAACATCTATCTGCCCACTGCCGATGGTGCCCTCGAAACTCTCCCCCCTCCGGTCTGCGAGCCTCCTCCCGAAGCCACGGGGACCATCCTGCTCGTCGACGACGAACCGATGCTCCGCGAAATCGGCGAGACCATCCTCACCGGCCTCGGCTTCCACGTGCTCGTCGCCGAGAATGGCAAGGATGCCCTGCGGCAAATCGCTGAGCGCCCCAATCTCCACATCGATCTGCTGCTGACCGATGTGGTGATGCCCGAGATGGACGGAGCGGAACTCGCTACTGAATTCCAACGCATTTCTCCGGGCAGCAAAGTGCTCTTCTGCTCGGGCTACACGCGCGATGCCTTGTCCGATCGTGGTTCGCTCAGCTCGACCGAGAGCTTTCTGCAGAAGCCATACACCTTGGAAGGGCTTCGGCGGAAGGTCTGTGCCGCTCTCGGTCTGCCGACGTAATCCAGCGCGGACGCTTACTTCAGCGTCTCGAGATACTTCAGGCTCACCGGGACCGCGTCGATGACCGTCGGCGATTCGTCTTCGATGAAGTAGTGCTTCACGCCGACTTTGGCCGCAGTGCGCAGGGTCTCGGGCCAATTGATCTGGCCGGTGCCGAGCGGCACGTCATCGGTGAGCGGAGCCTTGCCCGTGAAGACACCAGTAGTCGCTCCCTTGCGGATATCCTTGAGGTGCAGGAGCTGCCAGCGGGAGCCGTATTTTTCGAGCAACTGGGCCGGGTTGCCACCGGGCTGGAAGACCCAGAAGACATCCATTTCGAAGCAGACGAGCTTCGGATCAGTCGCGGCCACGAGCTGATCGAAATACGTTTCGCTGGAACCCTCCGCCACCGGGCGGAATTCGTAGCCGTGGGTGTGGTAGCCAAACTGGATGCCGACCTTGGCAAAGGCTTCGCCGGCGCGGTTGAAAAGTTCGGCGGCTTTCTTCACATCGGCGGCGCCGAAGTTCCCGATCTCGTGATCGATCCACGGGCAGATGGCGTATTTCACGCCAAGAGCCTGGGCTTCCTTCACGCACCCATCGAGGTCCTTGCTCAGCGGGCCGAAGGAAAAGTGGCGTCCCACGAGGACCAACCCGCGCTCCTTGAGCATCGGCAGCAGTTTGTCCGCCGGCTCGCTGATGAAGCCGCCGCCTTCGACTTCCTTGATCCCCCACGATTTCGCGAGATCAAGCGCGCCAGGCAGATCGGTTTTGAGCTTTTCACGCAAGCTGTAGAGCTGCAAGCCAGCGGAGCCGGCGAAATCCCCCGCGAAAGCAGAGGAGGCGAGAGCGAGGGAGCAGAGGAGGGTGCGGGAGAGGTGCATTTTTTGGGAGTCGCCCTGCATAACCCACGCGCTCTCGAAACCGCAGCGAAAAACGCCGGGGGAAATGTTCAGGCTGAAGAACGGTTTCGCGCCCGGGATCGGACTATGGAATCAACTCTCCGGCATCGCCAGCGCGATGCCTTCCAACCTGCGAACCCGCGCGGCTTGGAACTGGAGGGCACCGCGCCGTCGGTGCCGGGCAAGAGACTTGGCCGCTACTTACCCGCGCCGCTTACAAAAACGCTCTTTCTCAAGATCGGCAGCATCCGAGTCCGCAGCGCTTTCACATCCGCCGCCTCGAAGTCCTCCGCGAAACGCTCGGCATATTGGTAAACGATGATGCCTGCCGCAGCCGGCCGCGCGACGAAGTAATTCCACTCTGCGAACTGATCCGCCGAACGCGTGGCCTCCCGGTCGAGCGGGTACATGATGCAGTCCATGTAATAAAGCCCTCCCGGCCCCTTCCCCGCCTCAAACTTCATCGCCGGATATTGGCGCCGATACTCCGCCACCATCTTCTCGACATAGTCCTTGGGCGACGCGATTTCGGGAAAGCGCCGCACCGAAACCAGCTTCCGCCAATTCGCGAAGGTCTGCCCCTTCGGCAAATACTCCTCCAGTGCCGCCGGCCTCCCATCCTTCGCGCCTTTCGCCTCGGCGATGTGAAACGTCTCGTCACCCATTTGCAGCATCTCCGCCGCACCCGCAGCCAATGGCAGAACCCCAAAAACCAACGCGGCGAAAAACTTCATCCCCGCGTGTCGCAGAAGCTGCGCCCGGGAGCAAGGCAGAGGCGCGATCAGGCTCTACGCTACCTCTTCAGCAACCCCTGCCGGATCAACTGCGGCAGGCCTTCCGTGTAGAGCAGGTCGCGCGTCTTGCTGAAATAATGCCGGGCGACGACTCCGGAGAGACTCTGCACCGGCTGGAGGGCGTAGCGTTCGACGGGCAGCTCGCGGAGGCCGTGCGCCGCGCAGGTGATGCCGGCCAGGGTCTGGTCAGTCATAAGACCGAGCTCGGGATTGAAGGGCACTTTGTTGGCGACCTCTTCGAGCAGCGACCAGTCGAAGAGGCGGTAGTTCACCGAGCCGAGGCCGGCATTGAAACGCCGCGGTAGCTGCAGGCCAAAGCGACTTTCGAAGACCTGGTGGTCGAGGCAATAGGTGCTCGGCAGATCGGATGGCTGCGGCGGGACATTGTAGATGCCGTAGTACGTCCGGCTGCTGTCGGGATCGGCGAGCAGTTCGGCCGGCGGGGCAAAAAAGAGGACGTCGGGATCGATCATCAGCACCACATCACGTCGGCGCAGCGAGTAGGAGTCGGTGATCTTCGGCAGGGTGATGAACCGCGGATCCGCGCGCATTTTCCACAGCGTCGGGCAATCCTCGGCGAGCAAGGTGCGCGTGGAGCCCGGCAGCTCAGCCACCGGCTGGACCAGCGCTCCGGGGAAATGCTGGCGGACCAGTGCGGCGAATTCCGGCGTGATCGATCCATCGCAGAAAATGATCAGGCGAAACGGCTCACCGCCGGTGTGGAAAGCAAAGCTCTTGAGCGTCCAGAAGACATTCAGCCCATCGCGGGCGCAGATCTGGGTGTGGACTTCGCGGGCCGCATCCTCAGGGCAAGGCAACGGGGCGGTGCGCAGGATGGCACGGCGCCGGACATACCGGAGCCAGATCAGGCGCAGCCCGAGCTGCCGGACCTGCGCGGCTCCACGGCGGAGAAAAGTGAAAACATTCGGCGACACGATGCCGCGGGTGTAACCGCCCAAACGCATCGGTTCAAAGCCATTCCGCTTTTCCGGGATTGTGTGGTAGACGTCCGTCTCCATTCCCCATGCTCCGATCCCTCCTTTTCTGCGTTCTCAGTGCCACCGCTCTGGCCCAGGCCAATTGGCCCGAATTCCGTGGACCGACCGGCGATGGCCATAGCGAGGCGAAGGACCTGCCGGTGATCTTTGGCGAAGCCGACCACGTGAAGTGGAAAACGCCGATCCACGGCAAGGCCTGGTCCTCGCCCGTGATCTGGGGCTCCCAAGTCTGGCTGACGACCGCGAACGAAGAAGGCACGGAACTCAGCGGGGTCTGCGTCGATAAGGAGACGGGCAGAATCCTGCGCGACGAGATCCTTTTCCGGGTCGTGGACCCGCAGTTTTGCCACAAGTTCAATAGCTACGGCTCCCCTACCCCGGCGATCGAGGAAGGCCGCGTTTATATCACCTTCGGCTCTCCGGGCACGGCCTGCCTCGATACGGCGACAGGCAAAGTCCTCTGGGAACGAAAGGATTTTGTCTGCAATCACTTCCGCGGATCGGGCAGTTCGCCAATCATCTGGCAGGATCTGCTGATCATGAATTTCGACGGCAGCGATTTTCAATACGTCGTCGCGCTCGACAAAAAGACGGGCAAGACCGTGTGGAAAACGGATCGCTCCATCGACTACAAAGACCTCACTCCAGAAGGCAAACCAGAGGCCGACGGAGACTGGCGCAAAGGTTTTGCCACGCCGCATGTCGCCGAGGTCGACAGCAAACCGGTCCTCTTCTCCAGCGGCGCCAAAGCGCACTACGCCTACGAACCCCGAACGGGCAAAGAAATCTGGCGCCTCGAAGAGCGCGAAAGCCACAGCGCCGCGACCCGCCCGGTCCTCGGGCTCGGCATGATTTTTATCCCGTGCGGCTTTGGCAAAGCCGGGCTCGTCGGCGTGAAGCTCGGCCACACCGGACTGCTAGGAGAAAGCGACATCGCCTGGCGTTTGAAAAAGACGGTGCCAAACAAACCCAGCGTCACCCTCGTGGGCGATCTACTCTTTGCGGTGACCGATGGCGGCATCGCGGTCTGCCTCGATGCAAAAACCGGCGCCGTGATCTGGAGCGAACGAATCGGCGGCAACTACAGCGCGAGCCCACTCTTCGCGAATGGCCGCATCTATGCCTGCAATGAAGAAGGCAAAGTCACCGTCTTCGCCGCCGACCGCCAATTCCAGAAGCTGGCCGAGAACCAATTTTCCGACGGCTTTATGGCCAGTCCGGCAGTCAGCGATCACGCACTTTACCTGCGCACCAAGACCACGCTGTACCGGGTGGAGTAGCCGAGGATCGGGGCACAATCCACTGGGAGCGGTAGCCGGAGCGAAGCGGAGACAGGCGAAGCCAAATTCAAATCCGCCGGCAAAAACAATCGTGAGAGAAGCGAACCGGATCTTTGCGAAGCAAGGTGGAACGGGCGCTCCGAGCCCGTTTTGGTAAGCATGTGCGTCGCAACGCGACGCCACGCTTTCGCTCAAAGCGCGGCTCGCTCACGCTCGCGTGGCTTTTCAAGAACGCCCTCGGAGCGGCCGTTCCACCATCGCTGCGCGACAAGAGTGCGGGCTTCGCCCGTCGGCGGATTTGAATCCGCCGCTCCCAGTGGGACGCGCCTTCGCGATAGGACGCGAAGCGTAGAAGCCACGGGCGATTTTCAGACCGACGCCACAAAAACCGCCGCGCGCTGGCGTAACTCGGCGCCGCTGGCCAACTGCAGCTTTTCTTTGATCCGCTGCTGGTGTGACTCGATGGTCTTCACGCTCACGTGCAGCGTTTCCGCCACCTCCCGGGTGGCGCAGCCTTCACCCAGCAGGCGGAAAACCTCCAACTCCCGGGCGGAAAGCATATCTTCCATGGAGTGGGCCATCTCCACTTCACCGATGGCCAGTTTTTCCAGGAGCACCCGCTCGATGCGCGGCCCGACGTGGCGTTCTCCCTGGGTCGCAGCGACGATCGCCGCCATCAATGCGGTCACCGGATCGCGGCGGCTGATGTAGCCGCACGCACCCGCCTTGAAAGCTCGCTGCACGCTGGTCGCATCGCTCAGGCCGGTAAAGACAACCGCTTGCGTCCGGGCGCTCCAGCGCCGCAAATCCCGGAGAAAGGCGAATCCGTCGCCCATGCTGGGATCGAGGACCACCACGTCCGGCTTGTGCTGCGCGCATAAATCGCGCGCCGCGGACAGCTGCTCGGCCTCGGCGCAAACGCGGAGTGAAGTGTGAGAATCAATCAATCGCCGTAGTCCACACCGGGAAACCGGTTCAGAGTCGGCGATTACCACAGATGCTTTTTGGGGGTGGGCCATGGGTTCCTCCTTCACGTTGGCTCGTTGTAGGGAGAAGCCCGGAGATTACACAAGGCTTTTCCTGCCGGAAAAAACCCGGCCCCATTTGCGGGCTTTCCCCATAGCTATTCGTTTTCGGCTATCTCCCAATCCAGCCAGACCTTCGCTATCGTTTTAGAAAGTTAGCTTCCAAATCGCCGCGCACCTCCTATCGCCTTCGATCGCCTACCCTTATCCTTTGGATTCCTTCGGCTCGGGATCTCCCTACAGGCCCCAATACGAAGACATCGATCTTTGCTCCGCTTTCGAATTCCCGATTCGGAAGCCTTGGCAGAAGAAGTCGTGCACTTTGTGCGAGCCTGGCTCACCCAGCCGGAACACCTCGAAGCGCGCCGCCTAGCCCGGCCGCGACCACGCCGAGGGAGAAGAATTGCAAACGCCCAAATGGACGGCGAGAGCTTCTACGAGGGTGTGGATTGCGCCACACAAAGAACGGCGTAAATCACTCAGGGCAAGTTAATTGTACTTCAATTGGCGCTCTTCCCCTACGTAAAACCACCAGTCTCCCCTAAGGCAAAAATCGACATCACCTCCATAGTTGGCACCCCCTTTGCTTTATACGGAATTGAATGCCCAGCCCTGTCCATGACCGCCGTTCCATCAGTACCCGGATTTTCCTCACCTGAGACGGCTATCGCCTACACGGCGCTAACGGCGGGGAATCAAGCCGCCGTCCATCCGGTACCGTCGGCCAAGGTCAATTTCCGGGTATTGCTCCTGGAAGGGGAAGGATCGGGCGATTCGCTACTCGTGGAAACGATTCGGGCGGAAATCCCCGATGCCGACATCCTGCGTACCGCGGGCGCCCTCGGGGCCCTGGCCTTGGGCGGGTTGTACGATTTCGATTTGCTGCTGGTCGCCGCACCGATGCCTCCGGACCTCGGCGGCGAGGTGCTGAGAGCCTTTGCCGAGCACAATCCAAAGGCTGAAGTAATCGTCGTCTGCGGCGAGGTCCCCACTGAGCTGCCCACGGGGATCCAAGTGTGCGTGCTGGCTTCCTCCGACAATCCGCTGGAATTCATCGCCACGCTACGGACCTGCCGGGACCGCATTTTAGGGGTCGAAGAAGAACAAGAAGAACCCGGCCAGTTTGTCGTCGTCCTGAGCCGCCACTCCCCCATGGAAGTGGTGCAGCTCAAATGCCTCGCCGCCGCCACCACGGCGCTCGATTTCATCCGCCGCAAAGGGGCCGGTGGCCGGGTTTGGTTTGTCCGCGGTGAAGTAGTCCACGCCGAGACGGGCAACCTGACCGGCGAAGACGCGCTGATCGAGATGATGAACTGGCCCTCGGGCAGCATCGTGGAAATCGAAGTGGAACCTTCGGCTGTGCAGACGATCGCGATTCCCTGGCAATCGCTCCTCATGCGGGTGGCTCAAGCCGCCGACGAACGCCAGGCCGGCGTGTCGTTTTCGTAGTTGTCGGAGTACAGGCTTTAGAGCGGTTCACTTTAATGTATAGCCGTTGCCGCGAAGTGTTTGGGTGGAGCACGCGACTCGCGTGCTGTTCGCGGCGACTCGCCGCGAATACCGTGAAACGGTCGCTGCAAGACCCTCGTCTTTTCTGAAGAACTCGTCTCTCGTCTCCTGTTCGGCGAGTCGCCGAACAGCGCACGCGAGTCGCGTGCTCCACCCAGTCACTCCGCAAAGCGACGTCTCAGGTCGGCTACGTTTTTTGTTGTCCTGCTCTAGCCTGCGACGAGAGATTCTGCTCCTGGGGCGATCGAGTGGAGTCAATCGACTGACCCGTGCGACTCAAAGGTTGAAGCCGATCTCGCAGGCTGAAGCCTGTACTTCAACTTACTTCAGCCGCGCGGTGATCGTTTCCGGGTCGTAGACACAACCGCCCCATGTCCCGCCACAGGCATTTTGCAGGGCGGCCCAGAGCCGGGTATCGGCGGGCAATTCGGGGTGCGGGGCCAGGTCGGGATTCGGCGGCCGGCTGGCGAGCAAAGCAGCGCCCTCCGCAGAATCGAACCGGCGCGAGCCTTCGCCCACGAGATCGACCCGCCCAGTCAGCGCGCGGCGATCAATTTTCACGCGAATCAAATCCCCTTCCCGCACCCGGCCAATCGGCCCACCGGCGAGCGCTTCCGGGCCCACATGGCCGATGCAGGCCCCTGTGGAGACCCCGGAAAAACGGGCATCGGTGAGCAAGGCGACGCGTTTGCCAAAGGGCAACATCTTCAGCGCAGAGGTAATCTGATAGGTCTCCTCCATGCCGGTGCCCATGGGGCCGACGCCACAGAGAATCAGGGTATCGCCAGCCTGGATTCGGCCAGTGCGGATCGCGGCAATCGCAGCAGCTTCACTGGTGAAAACGCGGGCGGGGCCTTCGTGCCGATAAACACCGTCAGCGTCGACCACACCGGGGTCGATGGAGGTAGCTTTGATCACCGAGCCATCGGGGGCCAAATTGCCCAGCGGGAAAACCAGCGTGCCGGTGAGGCCTTTCTGTTTCGCGCGCTCGGGCGGGAGCACGACGTCGTCCGGATCGACGCCATCGAGTTCCTGGAGCAAGGCGCGAAACCGAGCGCGACGTGGGGAAGCTGCCCATGCGTCGAGGTTTTCGCCCACGGTGGCCCCGGTCGCGGTGAGAGCCCCGGTTTCGAGCAAGCCGAGCGCGCGCAGGTGAAGCATCACCTCTGGTACACCCCCGGCGAGGAATAGCCGCACGGTGGGGTGCCCGACCGGGCCGTTCGGCAACACATCGACGAGCCGCGGGGTCCGGCGATTGATTTCAATCCAATCGGCCACCTGGGGTCGGGGCAACCCAGCGGCATGAGCGATCGCCGGGATGTGCAGGAGCAGGTTGGTGGACCCGCCGCAGGCCGCATGCACGGTCATGGCATTCCGGATACTCTCAGAGGTGAGAAAATCGCGCGTCGTCAGACCGCGTTCATCGAGCTGCGCGACGGCTTTTGCCGCTTGGCGGGCGGCATCGAGCCAAACCGGCTGGCCACTGGGCGCGAGGGCGGTGTGCGGAAGGGCCAGGCCGAGGGCTTCGGCGACTACTTGGGAGGTTCCAGCGGTGCCAAGGAATTGGCAGCCGCCCCCCGGCGAGGCGCACGCGCGGCAGCCGAGTTCGGCGGCCGCTTCGAGGGAAAGCAATCCGCGGGAATAGCGGGCGCCGATCGTTTGCACGGCCCCCGCGTCTTCACCATCGCTGGGCGGCAGCGTCACTCCACCGGGAACGATCACTCCGGGGCGATCCGACAGGCCGGCGAGGGCCATCATCATCGCAGGAAGCCCCTTGTCGCACGTCGCCACTCCGATGACCCCACGACGCCGCGGCAACGAGCGGCTGAGCCGGCGAAAAACCAGTGCGGCATCGTTGCGATACGGCAGGGAATCGAACATCCCGGTAGTCCCCTGCGAACGGCCATCGCAGGGATCGCTCACCGCAGCCGCAAACGGAATCGCTTTCAGCGCCCGCAGCTCCCGCGCGGCGGCTTCGACCTGCAGCCCGATTTCCCAATGCCCCGTGTGAAATCCGAGCGCGACCGGCGATCCATCCGGCGCCCGCATCCCGCCCTGCGTGCTCAGGATCAGAAACTGCCGCCCCAGCACTTCCTTCGGTTCCCATCCCATCCCGACATTTTGCGTGAGCCCAAACAAGTCCCCACTCGGCGCCGTCCGCAGCAATTCATCCGTCAGCGGCAACTGACCCGCCGGGCCGGCCGCCTTGGATTGGACAGCAAAAATCTCGTCGTGGGAGGAAAGGAATGCAGCGGGGTCTGACACACGCTCAATGTGGGTCGTCGTCGCCACGCTGGCCAGCGGGATCGCGAATTTCCCCCGCCCGCCAGCGCTCAAATTTATCGCGCAGCGATGGGGCGTTTTTGAAAACCACGCGCGAGCGATAGCGAGCCTTGCTTGAATGAAAGCATGGCGTCGCATGGCGACGCACCGGTTTCAAAAACGTCCTCGGAGAGGTCGTTCCACCGTGCTCCGCACGAGGATGGCTCGCTACGCTCGCTTTTGGGAAAGGCGGCTTTAGGAAGAGCCGCCTACTTTGCCTGCTCCGGGGGCTCCGTCCGCCTGCTTTTTCGGCGGCGGTGCACTCACTCCGGCTTCGTTTTTGTTGATCTCTTCGATGACCGGCAGGGCTTCAGCTGGCGCATGGAACTTGTGGCAATCCAGGCACTCGTACTTGATGCCACCCGTCGCGCGCTGCCAGCGGGTCTTCTCCGCCGGATCCTGCTTCTTCATGTCTTTCGATCCACTGGGACCACCGGCGGCGGCGAGTTCGGCGGCGGCTTCGTTTGGCATGGGACGATGGCACTCGGCGCACAGGCGCTGGCGCGGCATGAGGATGTCGGCGCTAATCCGGCTCTCATGCGCGCTCTTCACGGTGTAGGTCATCGGTTTGCCGGGCTGATTCGGGTCGGGCGACGGCACTGGCTGGCCGGTGCGCGGATCGATCACCGGATTGGTGTTCGCGTGGCAATCCGCACAGGTCATGTGTTTGTGCGGCTCGTGCGTGAAGGGACCATGGTTTGCCCAGCGGTGCGCGATATTGGCCGGCGCCATCGACGGAGCGCGGCGGATATCCGTGTAGTCCTTCTCGGTCGGCGGCGAGAGCTGCTCCTTGTGGCAGAGCGAGCAGGCGTTGAGCGCCTTGTTCGTCGTGGGGCTCTGGCGCCAGCTTTCGTAAGCCGGATCGCCGGTGTAAAAGACGCGCTTGAGCAGTTCGAGCGGGTTTTCGATCCCACGATTCTTCAAGCTCGCGAACGCGGAGACGACATAGTCACGGCGCTGGGTCTGATCCTTGTACCCGGCGGTGAGAGCTGCGCCATCGAGCTCCACCAGCAGGCTCTGCTGATCGAGGAAGGCGCGCACTTTTTCTGGATCGCGGTGCGGAATATTGATCCGCGCGACGAACGGATACGGCTGGTTCGTCGTCACGTTCAGCAACGGCGGCACCACGATATCCATGCGGTGGCAATTCTGGCAGTGGCGCTCGAATTTAATCTGCTGGCGGTATTCCCCATCGGGGCCGCTCTCGTGGCAGTAGAGGCAGTTCTGCGAGCCATCTTTATTGACCCACTCGCGGATCGGAAGACCAGCGACCGCTGCCGTGTCTTTCTCGAACTCCTTGTTGAAGAGATTCATCACCTTCGGCTGCTCGTGCACCGCGTGGCCAAAGCGCACGCGACCCGGGTCACGCGCGGTCGGCAGTTCGTAGCGGAATGGCGGGTGGCCTTCGTAGCCCGGGCCTTTTTTGTCGCGCGGATCGGCCGGACCATAGAAACGGAACGGCTTGCTCCACTGCGCATCGAAGCCGGTGGTCGCACCCGGATTGCGCCAGACGAGGAAGCGCGAAATCCCTTCGCCGACCTGCGCAGTCGTCGCACCGAGGACCATCTGCGTGCCGCTCGGATAGACCACTTTGCCGCGATGCGGGTCCTTCAGGATCTCGACGATCTCCGAATTGCCTTTGCCGTCGCTCTTGCCATGGCACTGGGCGCAGGTGTCGCTCGACACATCCGCCATGCGATGATGGCCGACGTGTTCCTTGTGGCAGCTCGAGCAGGTGCCGGAATCGGCTACCGCAAACGGGAAGGAAACCTTCGCCAGGTGCAGTTGCGGCGATTGCGGGAGATGGTGCGAAACGGGCAACTGCTGGAAGCCGACATGGCAGGCCACGCAAGCGGTGTCCATCTGCTGGAGTTTGGTCAGGCCGGCGTAGGCATCGAGGAGGCCTTTGGTGCCTTCCTTCTTCATACCCAGGCCGAGCTTGGCAAAGGTGCTGTTCTCGGTCTGCGGCTGTTTTTCCAGCGCTTTGCCGAGGCCGATCAGGCGGGCCACATCGGGGTTCGCCCCCCAGTGGCAGGCCTGGCAACCGCCTTCGAGGCGGGAGTGATTTTCCGAAATCGCGCCGGTATTAAACAACTCCTCGGGATTCCACGGCGGCGAAACTTTCTCGCCTTTTTGCAGCGAAGTCGCGACGCGTTCGCGCAGGTCTTCATTCCACTTCTTGCGGGCATACGGGCCGACAAAAAAGCTGTAGGCCAGCACACCACCGAGGCTGACCACCACGGCGATGAGGAACAGGACGGCGCGGAAACGGCGCAGCCAGTGGCCGCGGGACACATAGTCCAGCCGGCCATTAGGATCGTTCGGCGTCGCGCCGCCATACGTTTGCGCGATCTCTTTTTGGGTACGCTTCTCAGGGACAGACATGGCGGCGGTCTAGTTGAGATAGGTGAAGGTGATGAAGATGTGCCACACGGTCCAGACCAGCAGCACAAACGAAACGGGCACGTGAATGATCAGCCAGGCGTGCAGCGCGTGGTGCAGCTTTTCCTGCACCGCCATGCTCCGGTGGTCGTCGCACCAGGTTTTGATGTTATCGACCTGCTTCTTGTAGGTATCCGTCACATTGATCCGGAGCAGCTTGAAGACTTCATCCGAAGTCCGCCGCTCGGCGAGGCGCGTCTTGCGGGCGCTCGAATCCGAGAGGAACTGCATCGCTTCGTTGCGCAGGAAATCGAGGAGCATCTGCGGCGAGGCATCGAGGCTGGCCATCGTCGACGTCATCGTGCCGGTGGAAAGCGAGCGGACCTTGATCGTGTCGTCGAGCAGGCGGGTGTAATCGAGCGCCGACTCAAACGCGGAAGCGCGCACCGCCGGGATCTGTTCGAAGACCCACTCGCGGTTCAGGCGTTCGCTCATGATCCGCGGCATGAAATGCTGCATGAAGATGCCGTAGAACCCGCTGCCCATCACGATCGCGTACAGCCAGAAAAGGATGCTGGTGTGCAGCCCCCCGAGATGAAAGCCGCAGTGGAAGAGGATGAGCGGAATCGTGAGGATCGTCAGCCAGATATGGGCTTTCAGCCACAGCTGGACATTGCCGATCGGCCAAAGCCGCCGCTTTTTCCGGACGCCGAGCCCGGCGGCAAAGAGGAAGATCAAAAAGGCAATGATCCCAAAGATCAGCCCAAGCGGCTTCGCGCCCACCGTGTTGCGGGGGGACGTGCTGTTGAGCAGGAATTCCGGGAGAGGAATTCCGATGAAAGGGATGTGTCCATTAGCACTCTGGCCACCCGCATAGAGGGCGGCACAAACCAAGGTTATGCCTCCAGTAATGAGCGCCCAGGGCGCATGGGATCGGTCGAGTTTCATGGCAAGAAAGCAGGGTCTGTTACCAAATCGCGCATGACTGATCGGGGTGTAGCGACTCGCCTCTACGGCGCCAAGCTGGAAGTCACTGAACTTTCATTTACTTGCGAGCGCAGCGCGCGATTTGCCTCCGCGGGACTTTTTTTTCAGGAAAGTGCACTTCTGCCTTCACCCGCCGGGGTCGGACCGCTATAGGCCGCGTTTTATTGCCATGAATCGATTGGTTCGCTTCCTGCCTATCGTGCTTGTCTCCGGGTTCGCTTTCAGTGCGGGCGCGGCTGACAACGGCCATCGTTTCACCGGCATCGAATCGTGTGCCACCTCCGGGTGCCACGGCGGTGGTGCGGGGAAAAATCAGGTCCAGATCCACCGCAAAGATCAGCATGCGAATGCTGCGGTCGCCATGGGCCAGGCCACGTGGAGCACCCAGCTCACGCAGAATCTCGGCATCACGAATGCCTACAGCAGCGCCCGCTGCAATGTCTGCCACGCGCCGCTGTTGACCGTCGCACCGGATAAATTTGTCGCCGACGTCACTCCCGCTCGCGCCGGCCAGGGGGTTTCCTGCGAAAGCTGCCACGGCCCGGCGGAATTCTGGCTGCGCACGCATACGCGGACCGATTACACGCACTCGATGCGCACGCAGATCGGCCTGCGCGACCTGAGCGATCTTTATGGCCGGGCGAATACCTGCGTCGGCTGCCATCAGAATCTCGATCCTGAAATCGTCGCCAACGGCCACGTACCGCTTACTTTCGAGCTCGACGACTACGACACCCGCGAAACCGCCCACTGGAAGGACAAAGGCACCTGGCTCGGACCGCGCCGCTGGCTCACCGGCCAGGCCATCGCCCTGCGGGAAGTGAGTTTCATGCTCACGCAGACCAAGTCGAACCCGAAGGCAGCCGCCGGGGTGAAAGACTACGAAGAGCGCTACGACGCCATGAGCTGGCTTCTGCGCAAGACTGAAGCGGGCAGCGGTCTTTCCGGCGGTACCGACTACAGCTCCACGCAAAAAGCCAGCGACCGGGTCGCCCGTACCGCCGCAGAAAGCGTGTGGACCAAAGACAGCACCGCCCGCCTTTTCAAAACCCTCGCCGGCGCGCGGTCCGACTTCGGCCGGGCTAAAGCCCAGTCCCCGGCGGTCTCCGCCAAGCGCGGCTATTTCCTCGCGATCGCCCTTCGCCGGCTCTACATCGCCTTGCGCGATGAAGGCGGGCTGAAATCGCCGAATATCGAGAAGTCCCTCGACGCGCTCTTCGAATTTACGAAGAACGAGTCGGGCTTCGATGGCGACGGCTTCGGCCGCATGCTCGAACAGATTGAGGTCGAACTGGCCAAGATCTAACCCGAGCGCTGCGGCGAAAGGCCGCTTTTCCATTTTTGTTTCCCCCGCAACATGGCGTTTGCCCGATGGTATCGGAATTCAACTTCCCCCATGGTGGCCCGGTCCCGGCGGACTTGGGGATGTGGAAGTGGGCAAAAGGTTGTCGTTTTCGTCCAATCGCCTACCAATTGCCACATTTCGGGAACTTCAGGGTGTACCCTGAACCGGCTCCACCCGCCGGTTTCCCCTGAAAATCCCGCCTCTATTCAGTGAAAACCCACCCCAACGACTACACCCAGCTCAAACGCCACCTGCGCAAGCTGTCCGATCCGCCCAGCCTCTTCACCGGCGCGCAAATCGAACAATCTTTCGCCCCCGACAACATCATCGTCTTCCAACGGACGAACCTGAGCGGGATTCAGCCCAAAGGGGTCAGCGTCAATTACCATCACCGTTTCGAATTGGTCACCGTGCTCGAAAGCGCCGCTCCCCTGCGCATCGACCGCACCAGCTACCTGCTCCACCCCGGCGAAGGCGCGTTGATTTGCCCGAACCAATTCCATCATTTCATGGATGTGGAGAAGGCGCACTTCGACTGGCTTTTCATCACCTTCGAGTGCCGTCATCCGGAGCCGATCCTCGCCCTGCGCGACAATCCCCGCATTTACGACAATGAAGCGCTGGAGTTGCTCGGCCAGGTAGTCGGCGAATACGTGTCGCCCCGCCGGGAACAACGCGATCACCTCTTCCTTTCGTACACGCTCGGGCGCCTGCTGGAGCACCTCATCACGCTGCCCACGATTTCGTCAGAGCGGCGCGACATCCATTCGAGCGACGATCTCCGCGATCAAATCCTCGAAAAGATCAACCGCCACGTCCGCGAGAATCTGCACCGCGCGATCAGCATCGGCGATCTCGCCGAAGCGCTCGGCTACAGCGTGAGCCATCTGCGCGCCGTCTTCCGCGACCGCCTCGGCGTGAGCCTCGGCCGCTACATGCGCGAAAGCCGTCTCTCCGAAGCGGCCAAGCTCCTGCAAGGCAGCGAACTGAACGTCAGCGAAATCGGTGAGAAATGCGGCTTCGAAAGCCTCTACGCTTTCAGCCGCGCTTTCCGCAAAGCCTACGGCCTCCCACCCCGCGCCTACCGCCAGCTCATCCAACAAGGCGCCCCGCTGCCAACCCCGCTCAGTCCGCTGTAGTTTTTGAGGAACAAAGTAGTCAGTAAACAGTGATCAGTATTCAGGACCCTGCGGCAACGCTCCAGCCGCTCTGACTGACTACTGGTTACTGATCACTGACTATTCCCCGCCCACCGGCCGGCTGAGGATAAAGTCGTCCATCACAAAACCGCCGCCGATCTCCGCGACGGCTTCTTTTACGCGGCGAAAACCAGCGCGTTCATACGCTCGAAGGGCCCGGGTATTTTGTTTGTTCACTTGCAACCAAAGTTCAGTCGCTCCGAGCTCGCGCACCACCTCATTCGCCCGGGCGATCATCACCTGGCCATGCCCCCGTCCCTGCAGTTCCGGAAGCAGGTAGAGCTTATGCAGCTTCGCTTCGCCGCCAGCCGTTACTTCCACGGCATAAAACCCGACAGCCGCTTCCCCGAGCCAGGCAACCTCCCACCGCAGTCCCGCCTCGATTTCACTCACAATCCTCTCCTCCGCGTACATCCAGCTCAGCATGTACTCGATCTGCTCATGGGTGATGATGCCCGGATAACATACCCGCCAGATTCGTTCTGCGAGAGACCTCAGGAGCGGAGCATCCGCAGGCAAAGCACGTCGAAAGGCAAGCATCAGGAAACGCGGTTTAGCACGCTCTCAACCAGCGCAAAACTCCAGGCGCACAATTTCGACGTTTTTACTGCCAGCCCCTCCGCAACCACTCGTATTCTTCGCCAATGCTTCACGAGATTTTATCCGGAGCAAACAGGCGGCGCAACGAGCCCGCAGAGAACGCTTCGGGTACCATCGTCGGGGCAGAAGCTGGCCGTCGGAGCTGCCTCGAATGAACGCTGAAAGAAACCTTTCCGTGGATGCCTTCAAGCTGGTGGCGGCTTTTGGTGTGGTCGTCATCCACTTGTCACCGTCGACCGGGGCAGCGGAAGCGTTCACGCAGTTTTTCGTGCAATTCGCCGTTCCCTTTTTCCTCCTGATCTCGCTCCACTTTTTCATCAAGCGGATCAGCCCGCTCCCGGCTCCTCGCTTCTCCAACCTTCGACTGGATCGAATCGTCGTGCCTTACGTGGTCTGGACGGTGATTTATACTTTGATGCGGCTGCTCAAGTTTCGCCTGAGCGGCAAACCCTTCGAAATCGATGCGATCTGCTTCACGCTGTTTGGCGGAGCGGCCGTGCAATTGTATTTCCTGCCGCTGCTCGTGCTCTTTCAAGCGCAAGCACTCGCGGTGATTCTATGGTTTCGTGCACCGAAATGGAAATTGGCTGGAGCCGGTGTCGCTCTCGGCGCCGTGGGATTTGGTTACCTTGGCTCAGCCCGAGGCTATTTTGGTTTTCAAGGGCCCTTGGAGCTAGGCGTGGCGTACGTCGCTCTGGCGTTTATCCTGTGCTTCGTGCAAGCCACGGCAATCGGCCGAAGGATGAACCTCGTCGTCGGGTACTTGATCCTTCCGCTCCTCGGACTCACTATTTTTGGACATGATCCCTTGAGCACGTTGGGCCGCCTGCAGGGCCCCATCGTCGGCTACGCGGTTTCAGCCTTGGCGCTCAACCTGGCCTTTCACACCACCACTCCTGCTCTGCGCGCCCTTTTGACCTGCTCGTATGGCATCTACCTGGCGCATTTTGGATTTCTGGAGAGCCTCGAATTCTCTGCTGACAAATTGAGTCTTTCGCTCATCCCCTACTCGGTCCCTGGTAAGATTCTTTTTGCCAGCCTGATCTGCCTTTGCTGCGTGGCCTTCATCGTCATTGCCCGTCGGCACTGGCTTTCGTCTTATCTCTTTCTGGGGGAACTGGCGAACTCGATGCCGGGGCGAACCGGTCCGGCTGCGTCGCGAGCCACTTCCGGTATTCATCGTTAGAAACCAGCTCGCCGGTCGATTTGAGGACCGGGTGATCGCCGGAGGGCAACTCAGGAAATATCTCGTCTTCTCCGTCTTCAATCTCCTCTGCGTCATTGAGGAATCCGAGCCGGTACATCCGCCGAGGGGGAGTGCCGCCGTCGAGATACTCCAGAATCACGGTCGGTTCTCCACTGGAGCGGAGTTTCGCCACGATCGCATCCACGTCTCCCGCCATGGTGTTTTCGGAATCAGTTTTGTCGTTCGTCATGGTGTCGCACAGTCCGGAACACAGACTAGCTCCATGGGCTGAGGAGGAAAACTCCCGACGGCGGTGCCCACCACCCACGGACGGAACAAGGGCGTCTTCCTCAACGCCTTTCAGGCTCATGCCGATAGATTTTCGAACCCGCTTGCCAGCCCCGTACAACACAGCGTAGTAGCCTCTGCGCTTCACACTTGCCGGCGTGGCGAAATGGCAGACGCAAGGGACTTAAAATCCCTTTCTGGGTATCCAGAGTGCGGGTTCGAGTCCCGCCGCCGGCACTCTGGTGGCCGCTCGCTCAGCTCAGTAAAAGGTGACCTTGGTCCGTGTAGAAACCTTCGGCGATGGCGATGCGTTCGACCAAGGCGCGCATGGAGGCCAGGGGGGTAGGGCCGTTGCCAATGAAGTCCTGGGCACCCTCGGCGCCGATCTGACAAATCCACGCTGTATCCGGCAGGCCGGGCTGCCCGCCTTCTCCGATCCCGCGCCAGAATTTCAGGGTGAGCGTGTGGCGTGGAGTATCATCGATTTCGATCAAGTCGCCGGCGAAGTCTTTCATGCGGGACCTGAATCGGATTGGCGCCGCGGGCGCGCGTTTCAAGTTACCGGCCCAGGCTCGTTTAGCCAGAGGTGCATGCCGGGAGCGTATTGGCGGCAGGCGCGGAAACCGAAGCGGGCGTAGAAGGTGTCGAGGCCCGGAAGCGGGAGGGCTTCGAGCAGCGCGTTCGGGTATGGCACCTGGCGGACTCGGTCGACGAGGGCGGCGACAATCCGGGTCCCGACACCACGACGCTGCCACGCCGGGACAACCATGATGCCGGTGAGATAAAAATCCATCGCGCCGTCACCCACGACGCGCCCGATCCCTATAGTCTCCCCGTCCGCAATGGCGCAGGCGCCGTAAAGGGTATTCGCCAAGCCGATGGCAATCGCCTCGGGGGAGTGCGGCTTGAAACCGATGGCCGCGGTGATCGCGGCGAACTCCTCGACCGTGGGGCAACGTTCGACGATCGAAACTTCGGGCACAGCTGAGGGTGCTAAGGCTGGGGCGGGGTCCACCAGATATTCCAATAGTGCGGCGTCACTTCCCGGAGAAGCTTCATTTCCCATTTTGTGGGATCATCCCGCCGAGGCACGGCCACTTCGACGTCCTGGCCCCAATAGGCGAGCCGTTCGCTGCAAATTCCGCATGGGGGCAGGATGACAAAAGGCGAGTCGGCATCGTCTCGCGAAATGCAAACCGTGGCCGTCACGGCCTCCTGCAGTTTGTGTGCTTCGCAGATCGATCCCGTCTCGTGACAGAGCGAAGCGTGACAATTTGGGCTCTCGGCAAAAGTGCTGGTCAAAAGACGTCCGGTCCGAGTGTACATCGCCGCGGCGCCTGCATCGAGCTTCGGATTCGTCCAGCGACGGAGGGCCAATTCGCGCGCAGCGTCCACAAGAGTTTGATCGAGGTGCATCGATCCTGGCTATCACAACTACACCGTGGGGATCAACGCTACCCTCTCAACCACCGCCGGGCCGCCTCGATGTCGTCGTAGAAAACGCGATAGTCCCCTTCCCCAAAAGCCAGGCGGGCCAAATAGGCAAGCCGGGTATCCGGCACGAGGATAGCGCGGCGGAGCGAGAAACCCTGTTCTTCATCGATCGCGCGCTGGCTCAAAGCCACGTCCACCCCAGGATCAGCCATCTGCAGTGCGTCGTAGAGCACACGTACGATGCCAGTCTCGCGTGCCAAAGCCACCACCTCCGCCTGGCACTGACGCAGCAATGATTCCGACGGCACGCCACGCACGTACGCGACGATGAGGCCTTCACTGACTTGGACTTGAAGCTGGTTCTCCACAGGATGGAAAACTTCGCACTAGCGCGGGCTGCCGGATGTCGGGTTTTTTAGATTTCGGATCCGCCGCGGAACACCGCGCCTTCTTCAAATCGTAATTCCTGATTCCCTAAATCCTAAATCGCCTCAATTGTCGCCATCGAGCAGCCCGCCGAGGCCGCCCAAAATGCTGCCTTCCCCAGTGCGCGAACCACCCGCGCTCGGCGCGTGCTGGATGATGCGATCGGCCATGCGCGAGAAGGGCAGGCTTTGCAGCCACACGGTGCCGTGGCCCCGCAGCGTGGCGAGGAAGAGCCCCTCCCCGCCGAAGAACATGCTCTTCAAATTCCCCGCGCGCTGGATGTCGTACTGAATCCCCTTCGTCATGCCCACAAGGCAGCCGGTGTCGACGCGCAGCATTTCGCCGCGCAGCTCGCGCCGGATGATTGTGCCACCGGCGTGAATGAACGCGAGCCCGTCGCCCTGGAGACGCTGAAGGATGAAACCCTCGCCCCCGAAAAAGCCGGCGCCGATTTTCTGGTTAAAAGCAATGCCCACCGCCGTGCCCATCGCGGCGCACAGGAAGGCGCCTTTTTCGCAGAGGATCTCGCCGCCGAGCTCCTGCAGATTCAGCGGGACGATCTTGCCCGGGTACGGTGCGGCAAAGGCCACCTTGCGTTTCCCCGCTCCGCCACGGTGCGTGAAGTGGGTCATGAACAGCGACTCCCCAGTGAGCATGCGTTTGCCGATGTTTTTTAGCGCACCCATGAAACCACCGCCCGGCGCCGAGCCGTCGCCCATGCGGGTCTCGAACTCGATGCCTTCCTCCATGTAACACATGCCGCCCGCTTCCGCGATGACGGTCTCGCCCGGATCGAGCTCGATCTCCACGAGCTGCATATCGTCGCCGTGAATCTCGAAATCGATCTCGTGCGAACGCTTCGCCGGCACTCCAGCGGCCGGCAACGGCGGTGGTCCACCGGCACGCGGAGTGAAGAGCTGCGGAAAGACCTGCCCAGCCGGCGCCCACTGCGGCATGCCATCGGCCCACACCAGCGTCTCCGGCTTCACGATTCCGCCGAGGATCAGATCGGGAAGCTGCGATTCGGGCGCCGTTTCACGGGCCGTCGGGGAGAGAGCGTAATGATAGATTTTCATAACGATGGGCGATGGAAATATGGGTGTGGCCGCAGCGGGGAGAGAGAAACTTCCTCGAACGGACTCGGGCGTGGCGATTAAGCGAGCGCCGCCTTGACCGCTTCGAAGTTCGGCAGGTCTTTCGGCGTCGGGGTCTGCTCGGCGTACTTGATCACGCCATCGGCGCCGACCACAAACGCCGCGCGTGCGGAGCTGTCGCCGATACCCGCGATGCCCTTAAAGAGCACGCCATATGCATTCGCGACTTCCTTGTTCAGGTCGCTCGCGAGCGTGACGGTGATCCCGGCGCTCTTCGCCCAGGCTTCCTGCGCAAAGGGGCTGTCGACGCTCACGCCGATGACTTCGGCGCCTTCATAAGCGCTCAAGCCCTGGGAAACGCTGCACAGTTCGTCGGTGCACACACCGGTGAAGGCGAGCGGGAAAAAGAGGATGACGGTCTTCTTGCCCGGAGCCGGGATCGTGACGTCGGCGAGGCCTTCGGCGTTCTTGCTCTTGAGGGTGAAGACGGGCGCGGGGGTTCCAACGGAGAGAGGCATAAATTTTTAGGAGTTTGCGGTGACGGTTTTTGGTCTAAGCGGAGCCGCGTCGTAGCGTGCCCGGCGCCCGACGACAACTGCCCTTTTTTCCATGACCACAACGCTTCACACGGTCTGGTGGACCCTGACCATCCTTCTCATGGTCGCCGGGGTCGCCGGCACCCTGCTCCCGCTGCTCCCCGGCACCACCCTGATTCTGGCCGGAGCCGTGGTCTACCGCCTCACGCTCGACCCAGATGGCCTCGCCATTTCCTGGTGGAGCATCGGCGGCCTCGCCGTGCTCATGGTCGTCAGCCACGTGATCGATTTCGTGAGCGGCGCCGTGGGCGCCAAATATTTCGGCGCCACCCGCCTCGGCGCGATCGGTGGCATCATCGGCGCCATCGTCGGCATGTTTTTTTTCCCCATCGGCCTCTTCGTCGGCCCCCTCGCCGGAGTCCTCATCGGCGAACTCATCGGCGGCAAGGAACTCATCGACGCCGGCAAATCCACCTGGGGCACCCTCCTCGGCACCACCGCCGGCATGATCGGAAAATTCGCCCTCGGCCTCGCCATGGTCCTGTGGTTCGTGCTGGCGCTGTGGTTGTGAGGACGACGACGCACAGCCCCATCAACGGGCTTCAATCAAAATTTGATGTCCCTTGTTTTTCCAAGGAGGCGGCACCTACGCCTCGCGCTATTCCAGGATGCCCGCCTCTCGCAACACCCCGCGTGCTCTTTCGTGACCGTTCTTGAGCGACAGCCGAAGCCAGCGAATCCCCTCCTCCCGATCCGGCAGAACCAAGTGACCTTTCAGATACATCGCCCCCAAAACACACTGCATGTGCGCGTGGCCAGCTTCCGCTCGCTTTGAAATATAACGAATCGGGCCACCATTCAGCGGTACAACCCAATGGTCTTCCTGGTTGGTGTGCAAGACGTTCACTTGCTTCGCACTGATCCATTTGGGTTTCCATACAAACGCCTCCAAGGCGTTCAGTCCCACACCCAATCTGGCAAATAACACGTCGGTTTCACGCCCTCCCTCCGAGATTCGCACAAACGCCGCCAGCGTCTGATCGGACGCCCAATAGATGGACGCCGCGCGCCGTCGATCGGGGGATTTCACGCTTTTGTCATACACCCCTTCCGTCGCGAATTTCTTCGCCTCCAGCACGTGGAGCGCGGTTTCGAAATTTTCCGCGGTCAAGCCAAACTCCGCCGCAAAGCGCAAACAAGTTCGGAAAATCTTCCTCATGACGATGGCCCCTTGATCTGAAGAACCTCGCCCCTCGACCTCTTCAATCATGAGAGGAACTCCGAAGATCAGCACATAGTCCAGTCGCTCCAGGATTCCCTCAGTAGCGGTCCCCAGCCGAAAAACGAGCTTCTGAATTTCGTTCCGCTCAAACTTGGGCAGCGCACGCTCGAAGAGCTGGAGATGAATATGGGGCGGAGGAAGATCACGTTCCATCCAGCTTTTTCCCAGCTCCGGGTCCCAATCCAAATCCAGCTTCATTTCTGGGGCGCCTCCTCTTTTACATTGGCTGAACACCTTGAAGTGGTGCACTCGACAGGAGTCGAACCTGTAACCTTCTGATCCGTAGTCAGATGCTCTATCCAATTGAGCTACGAGTGCGTTAAGAGCGGACGGGCACAGTACTGGGACTTCTGGCGCTGTCAAGAGTGAGTTGGAAAATTGCGATTTCGTGACGATTTTCACGGGGTTGCGGTGCGATGCGGTTGGGGGCTTGTGTGCGGGAACGGGCGTGATTATCTGCGCACCTCTCTCATCGCCCATCTCCCATCTCCCGTCTCCATGGCCTCGCCCTTCCACCTTTACCGCCTTCTCGCGTGAGCAAACGAACTGCCCGCAACGAACGTAATGCGGCGGCGACCGGGGAAGGTTCGCCGCGCAGCACTGCCTCGAAACTCAGCCTGATCATCGCCGCACTCGGCGGGTTCGTCGTCGGGGGCGGTGTCGTCGCCTGGGAGGGACATTCCGCTCCGGCGCCCGATTCCAAAACGAACAGCAGCACGCCTGCGGCAACCGGAGCTTCTGAGGGAACACTGCCGTCCACGATTTCGCCCGACGATCGGAAGGCGATCGATGAATTGGTGAAGCGGTATTTCGCGACCTGGTCGGCCAAGGATATCGTGGGCTACGGGCGCTGTTTTCATCCGAATGCGCGGATCTGGTATTCGAGTGGTTCGTCGCTGGCCCTGGCGCCGTTTCTCGATACGCAGGCGCAAGCCCACCAGCAAAGCCCGGTGCCGCTCACGGAAGATCCGCTCGGCTGGGAGGTGACCGGGAATAATGGCCTCGGGCACGTGCGCATTCACTGGGAGCTCCATCGTGGGCCGCAAAACGTGCGCGGCTACGATTTCTTCACCCTCGTGAAGGCCGAAGGCCGCTGGCAGATCATGGCCATTATTTTCAACGAAGAATGACCGCCCCGAAATCCTCCGACTCCTCCCTTTCCCCGGCAGCGCTTGGCGAAGAACCCCTGCCCGTGTGGCTCCTCCGGGTGCTCGGCTTTTTCTCCGGGGCGGCGGTGATGATCGTGGAGTTCGCGGGCAATCGCCTGCTTTCACCCGGCTTTGGCAACAGCCTCTACACGTGGACGGGGCTCATCGGCGTGATCCTGATCGCGCTGAGCTGCGGCGATTATCTCGGCGGCTGGCTGGTGGATCGGCGGCCGCGGTTTTCGCTGCTGCCGATCATGTTCGGGCTCGGTGGACTACTCACCGCGGCGGTGCCGGGGCTGCTGAAATTCTGGCCATCGTTCGACAAGCTGGATCTCGTCACTGGACCGATCTACGTCTCGCTGGGGCTCTTCTTTTTGCCGGGGCTGGTGTTGGCGACGATCACGCCGGTTTCGATCCGGCTACTGAGTCGCGCGGGCAGCGATAGCCACATCGGACAGGCCGCGGGCACCGTGGGCATGGCCGCAGCGCTGGGTAGTTTCGCCGGGACGCTGCTCACGACTTATGTGCTGATTCCGCGCTTCGGGGTGCGGCAGATTTTTGTGGTCCTCGGGGTGACGCTCGGAGCCCTGGCGCTGGCGCTCGCGTTGCTCAATTCGCGGACGCGGAAAAAGCCGGTGAAGTTCGTCGCGCTCGCGCTGGCGGCTTTTGGCACGGCGGCGTGGAGTCATGCGGAACCGGCTCCGGATCGGGGCGTGATTTTTTCGAAGGACACTTTCTACCACCGGATCTCGGTAGTGGAAGATGGCACCGGTCCTCGCGCGCGCCGGTATCTGAAGCTCGATTCGACCATGGAAGGCGCGCAGGTGGTCGGCACAGGGGAACTCGTTTTTCCGTATCAGCAATACTGGCGGCTCGCCGAAGTCCTCTGCCCGAACCTCGACCGCGCGGCCTTTCTCGGCGCGGGCGCCTTTGGCATGCCGGAACAGCTCTCGCTCCGTTTTCCAAAATCCAAGGTGACGGTGGTGGAGATTGATCCGGAAGTGATCGAGGTGGGCAAAAAGTATTTCCGGCTCGCAGATTTTATTCACGTGGAAGCCATTGCCGGCGATGGACGCCGCTATCTCCGCACTTCGGGCGACACGTTCGATTTCGTCTTCGGCGATGCGTACAACGGGGTGCAATTCGTCCCGCCACACCTCGTCACCCGCGAGTTTTTTTCCGAAGTCCGCGGCAAGCTGAAACCGGATGGCGTGTTTGTGATGAACCTGATCGGTTCAGCCCAGGGCAAAGGCTCCGATCTTTTCTGGCATGTAATGAACAGCCTGCGCGCCGCGTTTCCGCACACGCTGCTTTTCGGCACCAATTCCTACAATCCCGCGGAGGTACAAAACCTGATCATCGTGGCTTCCAGCGAACCCATCGAGCCTCGCCTGGACGCGTGGCTGAAGGCGCATAGCGCTTCCGATCGCCGATTGGCCGCCATGCTGCAGAGCCGGATCGACACGGTGGTGGCCCCGGATCCGAATGTGCTTTTCACGGATGATCACAACCCGGTCGAGTTGACCGTGGCCCGGCAGATCCGCGCGCGGTAAGGGGACCCAGTGCGCACATCAGTGCGCCATTTTTTTGCGCAGCAAAGTGGAACGCGATCTCCGTGCGCATTTTGGAATCATGCCGTGTCGCAACGCGACACCTCGCTGGAGTCAAGGCGAGGCTCGCTATCACTCGCGTGTAGTTTCAAAAACGCGCTCGGAGATCGCGTTCCACCGTCGCTAACGCGACAAATCAGGTTCGCGGGGCGTTTTTCCCGAAAAAAAGTCCCTCCATTTTGTCCGAACCCTGGGGGCTCGCTCGTCGTGAGGATGAAAACCCATTCATCCTTTGTCCGACGAACCATCCATCTTCACCTCCCCCGGTTCCCCTTCCGAGTACCTCCTCCTTTTCCGCGGCGGCGACTGCAACCACTCTCTCTCGCCCGAGGAACTGCAAAAGACGACGGCACAGTTCATCGCCTGGTGTGAACGCCTGAACACCCTTGGGGCCTTGCTGGCCGGGAATCCCCTGCTTCCCCAGGCCTTGCTCATCGCTGGCGGGGACGAAGTCCGGGAGATCGTCCCGGGGCCGGATGACGATGAAACGATCGCCGGCTATTTCCTCATCGAAGCGGCGGACCTCGATGCCGCGGTCGCCATCGCCCGCCAATGCCCCATGCTGGCGCATGGCGGTTCCGTCGAAGTCCGCCGGATCGCCACCCCCGATTGCCCCGATCTCAACCGCGCCCGCCGCTTGGTGCGCGAAGGCCGGGCCGCTTCCCCCAACTAATCTCCCACTCGCTTCCGCAAAGCACTACGTCTTATGAGCACGTCACCCAGCGAACCCAACCCTCCGCTGCCCCCGCAAAATCGGTCCTGCGGCTGCCGGGAAAATCGCCCCGGTGCCTTCCCCCGAAATCACTGGCTGGGGCTAACCGGAGGCATCGTGCCAGGCACCCTGCTCGCCCTGCTGCCGAAGTGCCCGGTCTGTCTCGCGGCCTACCTCGGCCTGCTCAGCGGTTTTGGTGTTTCCATCACCACAGCCCGGGTTCTGCAAGTCGGCCTGGCCGCGCTTTCGGTCGGATTCCTCATCCTCTGGATCACGATGCTCGCGCGCTGCCGGCGCGCACCTTCCCGTTCTTTCGAACAATCCTAAAACCACCACCACACCACTAACCACCACACAAAACCATGTCTCAGTTCTACGTCGACGGCTTCGTCATCCCCATCCCCTCCGGTAATGTCGAAAAATATCGTGAAATCGCCGAACAGGCCTGCCGCCTCTGGATAGAGCACGGCGCCCTCGAATACCGCGAATGTATCGGCGACGATCTCACGGTGAAGGACCAGCTCTCCTTCCTCACTCTCGCCGGGGCGAAGCCGGACGAAACCGTCGCCTTCGCCTGGATCACCTATCGCGACCGGGCCCATCGCGACGAAGTGAATGCCAAGGTCATGGCCGATCCTCGCATCCACGCCATGTGCAAGGAAGGCGAGATGCCCTTCGACTGCACCCGCATGGCCTACGGCGGCTTCAAAACCATCGTCGCAAGCTAACAAACGCTCCCCGTGACTCAATCTTAACAAGAACCACCACCACACCTATGTTTAAGAATATCCTGATCGGCCTCGCGGTCGTCATTGTCGTCCTCGTCGTGATCGTCTCGATGCAGCCCAATACCTTCCAGGTCACGCGAACGATTTCGATCAAAGCTCCACCCGCCACCATCTTTGCCCAAGTGAACGATCTGCACCTGTGGACCGGCTGGTCTCCATGGGAAAAGCTCGATCCTGCGCTCCAGCGCACCTACGAAGGCGCGCCGTCCGGCACCGGTGCGATCTACCGCTGGAACTCAGCGAAAAACGAAGTGGGCCAGGGTGCGATGACCATCACCGACAGCCGCCCTGGCGAACTCGTCGGGATCAGACTCGATTTCCTCAAACCTTTCGCTGCGACCAATGACGTCGCTTTCACCTTCAAACCCGAAGGCGACGAAACCGCCGTCACCTGGACCATGACGGGTCAGGCCAACTTCATGTGCAAGGCCATGCACCTCGTCATGAACATGGACAAGATGATCGGCGGCGATTTCGAGAAAGGTCTTACGAGCCTGAAAGCAGTCACCGAGGCCGGCACGCGCTAAGGCATCCACTCTCCAACCCACCACCACACATGATTACCAAAATCTTTGTCAGCCTTCCGGTGAAGGACCTCAAGAAATCCACGGAGTTGTACCAAGCGATTGGATTCCGTCTTAACCCGCAATTTTCCGACGCGAATGGCTCCTGCCTGGTCATCAGCGAAGACATCTTCGTGATGCTGGTGACCCACGCGAAATTCCAGGAATTCACGACCAAATCGATCTGCGACGCGAAGGTTTCCGTCCAGGCAGGGCTCACCCTTTCCTGTGAAAGCCGCGCCGAAGTCGATGAGACCGTCCGCAAAGCAGTCGCAGCCGGCGCCACCACCCCGAGCGAACCGAAAGACTACGGTTTTATGTACGATTACGGTTTCGACGACCTCGATGGCCACAATTGGGGCCTGATCTATATGGATGAATCCGCCGCGCAGAAGTAAAACCGACGCGCTATGAAATACATTCCCACGATTGCCAGCATCATCCTTGGCCTTCTCTTCCTCATGGCCTCGGTGGTCGTCCTCTTCCACCTCGCTCCAGAGCCGAAGTTCCCGGAGGGCACACCGATCGCGCTGTTCATGGGCGCATTCGGGCCCACGGGTTACATGACCTTTGTGAAGGTCCTCGAACTGATCGGCGGTCTCCTCGTGATGATCCCAAAAACCCGGAACTGGGGACTTCTGGTCCTCGGCCCGATCATTATCAACATCCTCGCCTTCGATGTCTTCATTCTGAAGGGCACCACGCTGGCGGACCCGATGCTGATCATCATCGTCCTCATCACGCTCTATCTCCTCTGGGATGGGCGGAAGAAATTCGCCGGACTCCTGAATTAATTCATCCGGAAATTTCCGCATCCCGATGTCCTGAACGCGAACCCTCATTCGTCGTTTGGTTGCATCTCCATTCACCACCACACCACCACCCAAATGAGCACCACCACCAAATTCGTCGAAGCCTACCTGAACTTTGACGGCCGCTGCGAAGAAGCGATCAACTTCTACAAAAGCGCCCTCAATGCTGAAGTCGGAGCGCTGATGCGTTTCCAGGACGCGCCGCCCCACGAGGGCGATGGAGGCTGCGCGCCCGGCCAAACGCCGCCGGCGGCCGACAAAATCATGCACTCGACGTTCAAGATCGGGGGCACGACCATCATGGCTTCGGATTGCAACAGCGCCGGAAAACCGGAGTTCAAAGGCGTCTCGCTGGCGCTTTCGCTTTCGAGCGAAGCGGAAGCGGACCAATACTTCAACGCGCTGGCCCAGGGCGGCAAAATCGACGCCCCGCTATCGAAGACCTTCTGGTCGCCGAAGTTCGGCGTCGTGACCGATCAGTTCGGCGTGACCTGGATGATCAACGTCGTCCCGGCCCAGTCGTAAACCAATCGCAGCCTCCACTTCTCATCTTTTATGAGCAGCGTTCGTGTCCTCGTCGGCACCAAGAAGGGTGCCTTCATCCTGACATCCGATGGGCGGCGCGAGCGCTGGGAGGTGAGCGAACCGTTTTTTGCCGGTTGGGAGATGTATCATCTCAAAGGCTCGCCGGTGAACCCAAACCGGATTTACGCATCGCAAACGAGCGGCTGGTTCGGCCAGCAAATCCAGCGCTCGGATGACGGCGGGAAAACGTGGGAAGCGGTGGGCAATGAATTCAAATACGACGGCGATCCCGGTACCCACCAGTGGTACGACGGCACGCAGCACCCGTGGGAATTCAAGCGGGTTTGGCACCTCGAGCCGTCGCTGACGGATCCCGATCTCGTATACGCGGGGGTGGAAGACGCTGCCTGTTTTCGCAGTACCGATGGCGGAAAATCGTGGCAGGAACTGCCGAATCTGCGCGCCGCGAAAGGCCACCTCTGGCAGCCGGGCGCAGGTGGAATGGGGTTGCACACGATCATCATCGATCCCAGCAATCCGAACCGGATCTACGGCGCGATTTCGGCCGCGGGAGTCTTCCGGACCGACGACGCGGGCGAGAGCTGGAAGCCGATCAATCGCGGACTGAAAGTGGCCTGGGAACTGCCCGACCCAGACGCCGATGTAGGCCACTGTGTGCACCGGATCGCGATCCATCCCTCGCGGCCCAATGTGCTCTTCATGCAGAAGCATTGGGACGTCATGCGGTCCGACGACGGCGGTGAGATGTGGTACGACATCGGCGGAAATCTGCCGACCGATTTTGGTTTTCCCATCGACGTGCACGCGCACGAACCGGAGACGATCTACGTGGTGCCGATCAAGAGCGATTCCGAGCATTTTCCACCGGAGGGCAAACTGCGCGTCTACCGCAGCCGTACCGGCGGCAACGAATGGGAGCCGCTCACGAATGGACTGCCGCAGGAGAATTGTTACGTGAATGTCCTGCGCGATGCGATGGCGGTGGATTCGCTCGATGCGTGCGGCATCTACTTCGGCACGACTGGCGGGCAGGTCTACTGCTCCCCAGATGCCGGTGACACCTGGAAGCCGATCGTGCGCGATCTGCCGCCGGTCTATTCCGTCGAAGTCCAGACCCTGCGCTGACCATGATCCGCGTCGTGCTCCCCTATCATCTTCGGACGCTCGCGCGAGTGGGCGAGGATGAAGTGGAGCTCGCCGTGCCGGAGCCGGTGACGATCGCCGCGGTGCTCGATGCGCTGGAGGCGCGTTTTCCCGCGCTGCGCGGGACGATCCGCGATCACGGCACGGTGAAGCGGCGCGCGTTTGTCCGCTTCTTTGCCTGCAAGGAAGACCTCTCACACGAACCACCCGCCACCACTTCCCTACCCGAGCCGATCCGGCGCGGGGAAGAACCCTTCATCATTGTCGGTGCCATCGCCGGCGGCTGAAGCCCACACCTCCCATTTCCATTCCTCGCCATGAGTACTCCATCCGATATCAGCGCCGACGAAGATCAAGTCCGCCAACTCATTGACGAATGGCGCGCCGCGCTGGCGGCCCGCGATCTCGATCGCCTCACCGCGGCCTACTCGCCAAGCATCGTTTTCTACGATGCCGTTCCGCCGATTGAACGGCGTGGCGTCGCCGCTTACCGCGCATCGTGGGAAAACATGCTGCCGTTTCTGCCGCCACGGATTGCCTCGGAAGTGCGCGACATTTCCGTGACGGTGAGCGGCGACCTCGCGCTCATGCACGGCCTGCAACGGATCGTGAATGCCGACACGGGCGAAGCCGCGACCTGCGGCTGGGTACGCGTCACCGTGGGGTATCAGCGGCAGGACGGACAGTGGCGCGTGATCCACGAACACGTTTCCGTCCCGTTCGATCCTCAGACCGCCAAAGCGGCATTCTCAAAGGAACTTTGATTTCGGACGGAGCTCGCGGAGGACACGGAGGAAAAAACTGTTTGCTCTCTCTCCGTGAACTCCGTGCGAAACCCAATCAGTTCGCAGCGTTAAGCTCGGCGAGGACTTCGGGGTCGCGGACGTCGGCCCAGTCGCCGGTCAGTTCGATGGCCTGTACTTTGCCGGTATCCTGCGCAAGGGCGCGGAAGGCGTCGGTGAGTTCGTATTCGCCGCGCGGGGATTTCTCCAGTTTGGCGGTGTAGGCGAAGATGCTCGGGCGGAAAGTGTAGACGCCGGCGTTGTACCACGGGCTGGTCGGCTGACCGGGGCCCGGCTTTTCCACCACATCGATGACGACGAAACTGGCATCGATAAAAATCGCGCCGCCCTTGGCGATTTCGCCGGGGTTATGCTTCACGGAGACAAACCCTTCAGCATCGCCCAGAGCGACCAGGCGGGCGTAGTTCTCTGGGTTGATGAGAATGTCACCGTAGCTGAGGACGAAGGGTTGGGAGCCCACGAAATCCTTGGCCAATTCCACCACCCGGCCGGTGCCGTCCTGAACCACTTGCGTGACGTACTCGACGGCCACACCAAATTTCGAGCCATCGCCGAAATGCTCCCGCACAACTTCCTCGCGGTAGCCGACCACGATCAAAACGCGCTGCACGCCGGCCGCCCGCAAGCCTTCAATGATGTGCTCCAGAATCGGCCGCCCGCGTACGGGCAGCATCGGCTTGGGCAGATCGTTGGTGAGTTCTTTCATCCGCGTGCCGCGACCGGCAGCGAGAAGGACAGCTTGAGTGACAAGGGCGGACATGGCCGGCAGAATGAGCGGTTGGGTTTTGTCCCGCAAGCACGGTGGTGTGGCGATTGAGTGGAAAGTGGGGAGCGCACCGACTCCAAGGAAAGCCCCGGTTTGAGGCGCGGTGTTCAACTCCGAACGGGGTTGAAATCAGGTGCGAGCCGGGCATCCATCAATCAGCCCGGGGTTGCGAGCAACGCGAGATACCCCGGGAAATCGCCCCTCACGATCATCCCTGAAAGGGATGCATCAAAGTGTGGCGACGGCTTTCATTCATCCTTTTCAGGGATGATCGCAATTCCATGGTTTTACCCAGGGTAGGCCATTCGGCCAACCCTGGGCTGGTTGATAGAATCCCGTTGGGATTCAAACTACTGGCGACCGCCTACTGGTTACTGATCACTAACCACTGAATACTGGCTTGGCGGACGCTTACTGCCCGGCCTTCACCTCGGCGAGGAATTCGCCGATGCGGTCCATCGCTTCTTTGATCTGGTCGAGGCTGGTGGCGTAGCAGGCGCGGATGAAACCTTCGCCGCTCGGGCCAAAGGCGCCGCCGGGGACACAGGCGACCTTCTTTTTCTCCAGCAGCTTGAGGCAGAAATCGCGGCTCGTGAGGCCGCTGCTGCGCACATCCGGGAAGACGTAGAAGGAACCGACCGGCTTGAAGCAGGGCAGGCCGAGTTCGTTGAACCGCGCGACGATGTAGTTCCGGCGCTGCTCATACTCGCGGCGCATGGCTTCCACGTGTTTCGCGCCGTGCTCGAGCGCTTCGAGGGCGGCATCCTGCGCGATCACACTCGCGCAAAGGATCGAGTACTGATGAATCTTCATCATCGCATCGGTGATGATCGCCGGGGCGCAGGCGTAGCCGATGCGCCAACCCGTCATCGCGAAGGCCTTGGAGAAGCCGTGCAGGAAAATGCAGCGCTCGCGCATGCCGGGCAGGCTCGCGATGCTCACGTGCTCCGCGTCGTCGTAGGTGAGTTCGCTATAGATCTCATCCGTCATCACGATGAGATCGTGCTGAATGCAGAGGCGCGCGATCTTCTCGAGCTCGGCGCGGTTCTGCGTGGCGCCCGTGGGATTGCACGGGAAATTCAGCATGAGCACCTTCGAACGATCGGTGATCTTCGAGGCCAGCGCTTCGGCGGTGAGGCGGAAATTGTCCTCCGCACGCGTGGGCAAGGCCACCGGCACGCCATAAGCGAGCACCACACTCGGGCTGTAGCTCACATAGCAGGGCTCGTGGTAGAGCACTTCGTCGCCGGGATTGAGCAGGGCGCGCAGGGCCAAATCGATCGCTTCGCTGACGCCGACGGTGATGATGACTTCGGTGCGCGGATCGTAGGCCACGCGGAAGTTTTTGTGCACGTAACGGCAGATCGCGCTGCGCAGCTCGGGCAGGCCGAGATTCGAGGTGTAGTGCGTGCGGCCGTGCTCGAGCGCGTAGATAGCCGCTTCGCGGATGTGCCACGGCGTGTCGAAGTCGGGTTCGCCGACGCCGAGCGAGATCACGTCTTTTTCCTGCGCGACGATGTCGAAGAATTCGCGGATGCCGGAGCGCGGGAGGTCGCGCACGTGATCGGCGATGTGTTTTTTGAGAGTCATGAGAATCGGGAAAGGTGATAGATTGGATTTCGGTAACGAAGGGACTGGAGGGGGGCTGCACAGCCGCGCCGGGCTCCCGGGTCGCAAAAGGACCCGCGAGAAAGCGCGGCTAGCGAGCTCGTGCGGCCGAAATCCGAAATCCGAAATCTGCCATTCCCCGCGCGCTCATGGCGTGACCGCGAGCCGCTGCGGCTTCTCTTCGCGCGTCAGCGACACGCCGTTTTCCTTGTACGTCTTCAGCCGGAAGCGGGTGGCGGTACTGATCACGCCTTTGATCGTGGAAAGCTTCTCGGCGATGAAATTCGCAATTTCCTGGAGGTTCCGCCCTTCGAGGATGACGAGCAGGTCATACCCGCCGCTCATGAGGTAGCAGCTCTGCACTTCGGCAAAGCGCGCGATGCGATTGGCGAGCCGGTCAAAGCCGCCGCCGCGCTCGGGGGTGATCTTCACTTCCACCACCGCCGTGACGATATCCGCCGCGCGTTTCTGCTGATCGACCACGGCCTGGTAGCCGAGGATGACGCCGCTGCGCTCCAGCTCATCGATGTGGCTGGCCACGGTTTCCACAGACAAAGCCAGCTCCCGGGCGAGGTCTTCAAGGGAAGCGCGCGCATTCGAGCGGAGCAGTTGGAGCAGTTGATCCATGGTCGGTGTATAAAAGCGTGGGGGGCGGAGGTTACACGGGAAACCGCCGCGGTCAGGAGGAAAATATCGAGTCTGTTACGGAGCGGGTGGGAAATGCGGTTGCCGGGCGGGATCGAGGGCTTTATGGCGGGGCTCGTGATGCGTTCCCCCGCCGCTTCCGCTTTTGGTGCTTTCTTGATCCTCTGTTGCGATCTCCCGGGCTCATGCGCAGCGCAAGAGCCTCCCACGATCCCCGGGCTGGAGGCGATTCCTGGCCTGACGCCGATCCCCGACCGGGAGGGTTTTCCCCTAGCGGAGGCACTTTCCAGGGCCCCGCAAAATTCAAAGACTCCGGGGGAGAGCCGCGAGGAACGGGATTTTTCGGCCTGGTTCGAGAGCGCCTGCGCCGCGGCCACCGAGTCCGATATCGGCTGGCTCGGCGACGCATTGCTCGCCATGAAATTCGATCCGCGCACCACGCAGGAGTCGTATCTTCGACTCTGCGGCCTGTGGATTCGTCGAGAGCTGGCGGCCATCGCCGCGGAAAAGCAGGTGCCGATCAAAGTCACCCCGGAAGCCGCAGAGCTCCCGAAAGGTGCGACGCCCCTGGCTCCCGAACTCCTCGCCCGATGGCGGTTCACGCTGGGATCTGTCGCGCCCTTCAACCGCTTCTACGAGGCGGTCGATTCCAAAATGCTGCGGCGCGGCGTGCTGAATCGCGACGATCTTTTGATCGAGAGCCGGCGCCGGGCGCTACAGGGAGAGACGGCTCACCTAGCCATCGACACCGCGCTGCTGCGCTGGCGTTACGGTTGCACGGTCGGCGATGAGCTTGAAAAGGAACTGTGCAGCACGATCCTGATGGCCCTCCTGCGCGAACGCCGATTGGCGGAAGTCGCCGGGGTGATCCTCAACCTGGAGGATTCACCCCTGGAGCAGATCGATCGCGCATTCCCGGGATCATCCGCCTCGCGGGAAATTCTCCAGGTGCTGGGGATTCCGTGGGAGGATTTCCTGCTGGGGTTCGTCGCCGGGCCCGTGCCGCTGAAGTGGTCCACTCCGCTGGCGGAATTTCGCCGGGGCGGTGACTCGCCGGGCGGCACGATTTCGTTTCAGCACATCCTGGTGCGTGAGGGTTCGGCCGCGGCGGTGAAACTTTTTGTCGACCGCGTCTGGGCCGAGCCTCGGCGAGAGCGGGGCTGGTTTTTCGGCTCGATGGAGGAGCTGATCGAGCCGGGGCCTTTTGCCCAGGGCGCGAATGCGCACCGCAAGGTTCGCGCGGATGTGCTCGAGACCGAATTGCAAAGCTCCATGCTTGAAGCGATCCACGATTGCCTGCGCGATAATCTGAGCGAATCCAGCATGCTGCCCCTGATTCAGCGATTGCAAAAAATCGGACGGATCGAAAGCCGGGATGCGCTGCGTCCCCTGCTCCAGCATTGGTCCACGGGAGTCGTCCGCGCCACGGTCGCCGCCCTCAACAGCCTGGGCGAAAAAACCTCGGCGCCCGAGCCGCGGACGCCGGTCCGCTACGCCCTCTTTTTGGACGACCGGCCGGTGGCCGGAGCTCAGGTCTCCTACGAAATCGGGGCGCATGGCTTTTGGGATCGGGAAGTCAAAACCACCGACAAAAACGGCGTAATCGAACTACTGCGCGACCCCTTTCTAAATCCCGCAGTCGCCGGCCAGAAGGTGAAATTTTCCGCAGGCGAATGGTTTTCCGGGGCACCGGTCAATCCTGCCGGCCAGGCGGCAGCGCTATGGACGGTCGAGGCCAGCCAGCCGGCGGCTCTGGATCGGGTCACGCCGGTGAATATCACTTCGGGCCGATTGGTGGTCAGCCTCTCGCTTCCCGCCACGATCCCCAGAGGAGAAGACGGCGGCATCCGCTTCGATATACTCCGGCTGGACACGGCAGCCAGTCCAGCGCTCAAGCTCGACTGGGACGAGGCGAAACGGGTGGATTTTCCAGTGCTGCCCCGCCTTGAACTGCCGTCGCTGCAGCCCGGCCGCTACCGTTTTAGGATTTGCGCCAAGGGCACGACGGAATGGCTCTCACCGCCGGTTTCCCTTACGGCTGGGACGAACCAGATGCATGCCGCTCTCACCATCGGGACGGAGATCCGGGTGCCCCCGGCGTCGATCGCAGGCACAGAGACGGCGTTTACGCCGCCTTGTGAAGTATGGAGGGATGGCCGGAAGATTTCGCGCCACGGGTTCCCCTTCTGGGACAACCCGGACTACGCGATTCCCGGACTGCCACCGGGACGCTATCTGCTCCGAGTGTTATCGAGCGCTGAGATCATCCGGCTCCAAAAAGCAGAGGACCCGACTGCGGCGGAAGAAGATCCGGGCGCGGATTGGCTGGGGCGCGATTTTCCTTTTGAGATCACTCCAGCCACCGGGGCAACTTTAACTTTAGGCGCGATCGAGCTCCAGCCCGCGACCCCAGCCATGCGGAAATGATGAATGCTACACGAAGTACGTGTCGTCGTGCGAGTAAGGCGGGGCGCAGCAGCAGAGGAAGCGGAGGTCTTGTTGGGCGGTGATGGTGTGCCAGGCGCCGGGCGGGATGAGCACGCAATCGCCGGGGGCGACGGTGCGGGTCTCGCCGTCGATCTCCATTTCGCCAGTGCCTTCGAGGATGAAATAGAACTCTTCGGCCAGGCGATGATAGTGACGCTGGGTGGCGCTGCCGGCGGCGACCTGCGCTTCGGCCAGGCTTTGGTTTTGCACCGGAGCATTCGTGCGGTCGAGGATGCTGCGGATGGTGGAACCGTCGGCGGTCGTAAACGGCGCTTGCGCAGAAAGTTGCTGGATATGCATGAGGATCGGGGCGGCGGGTGAGAAATCCGCTCGTCAGCGCGCAGTGTCGGCTGGAGAGTGAGGCATGTCGATTCTCGATGGCTGCACTGCCTTGATCACCGGAGCTTCCAGCGGCTTCGGCGCGGAGTTTGCCCGCCAGCTCGCGCCCCGGGCCAAAACGCTGATCCTCGCCGCGCGCCGCCGCGACCGGCTGGAAAGCCTCGCCGCCGAGCTGGCCCGGCCGGGGCTGGCGATTCGCTGCCTTTCGGTGGATCTCGCTGATGCTGTGGACACCGAGCGCTTTTTCCGCGCGCTGGATGCACTGCCGGAAAAGATCGATTTCCTGATCAACAACGCCGGCCTCGGCGACCACGGACTTTTTGAAAACAGCGAGTGGTCCCGGGTGGAGGCCATGATCGATGTGAACGTGACCGCGCTGACGCGTGTCACTCATGGTCTACTGCCGGGACTGGTGAAGCAAGGGCGCGGCGCGATCCTAAATGTCTCGTCCATCGCGAGTTTGCTCCCGCTTCCGCAGATGGCGGTGTACGCGGCGACGAAAGCCTACGTCACCAGCCTGAGCGAAGCGCTGCGCTCGGAGCTACGCGGCACCGGGGTGAGTGTTACCGCGCTTTGCCCGGGTCCGGTGGATACGGAGTTCTTCGAGATCGCGGAGCGGGCGAATTCCGATGGAAACCAAATGGCGCCAACGCTTTTCAAAGTCAGCGCGGAAGAAGTAGTCAGCGCAGGGCTACAGGCGGTGGAGGACGATCGGGCTCGGGTGATTCCAGGCTGGATCGTTTTCCTGACCATGACGTTAACGACTCTCCTGCCGTTCTTTATCGTTCGATTCTTCCTGAATCAGCGGGGTCGCGAATATCGCGGTCACTAGCGGCATCGAACTAGCTTTCCAGCATTTGCAAATGATAGGGTAATTACTGTCTCGCTCTAGCCAGCGTGAGCAAAGACCAACATTGGCTTTTTACCTGAGGACAGGTTTCTATCTCTGAATATTAGGATTCCAGCGGTGGTTGGTCCCAAATTTGCTAACCCCGCGGCGCGTGATGTTCAACCAACAGGGCGCGAAAACTATTTCGCGATTCGAGCAAGCGTGTGCCGATTTTGCCTCACCCACCCTGCCGCTGAAGTGGGGACTGGCTGTAGCGCTCCTCGCGAGTCTGCCATCGACGGCTCCAGCTGCGCGACAAATCCACGCGGCCAATCCGCGGCTGCGCTTTGCTCAAGCCACGCTGCCGCCGGGGGCTGGACCTACGGCCCCGATCGATCCGGCGGTCGGATCCGCTCCAGTCGTCACGCCCTCAGACGCGCCCAAACCCGGCGACACCCTCTTCGAACCACCGCCCCTGACGGAGCCACCGCCGATTTTGCCGGACACTCCGCCAATGCCGCGGGAAGCCACGACGCTTTTTCCTGCGACCGATCCGCTGAGTCCGCAAGCCGCGGTCGAAAACCAGAAGTTCGGCATCGTGCTGCATGGCTATGCCCGAGCCACTTACGATAGTAACATCTTCATCCAGGCACAGCATGAAGAGGAAGATTTCATCTTCACGCTGGCGCCTGGTGTAGCGATCGGTTGGGGCGATTTTAAGTCGGAGATTTTCGGCACGGGTGGCTTTCGCCAGCAGTTCGAACGCGACTTCTCCGAGGCGGTCCTCGACAAGAATTTCATCTACATCGACTACACGCCAAGCGTAACCTTCTTCGCGCACAATGCGGACGAAAACAGTTTCGATCACGATGTGAACCTTGAAGGGCAATGGGTGATCCGAAAACTCACCCTCGGGATGCGGGCCCGCTTTCAAACGCTGAATCTGCCGGATGTGGATATCGGCGACCGCGTGGAGCAAAAGCGTTTCAGCGCGGCGCTCACCTCGAAATACGACTACAGCGAGAAGACGAATTTCGAGTTCAATCTTTATAGCTATCTCCGTGACTACAAACGGAATAGCGATACCCGGGAGTATCGGAATCAAGGCTGGATCAATTATCAAATCCAGCCCCGGATTAACTTCGGCGTGGGTTACGCGGTCGGCTACGTGGATTCGAGCGAAGGGCCCGAGCAATTTTACGAACAAGCCCTGCTCCGCGCCCGCTACAAGGTGAGCGAAAAGCTGAGTTTCGTCGCGACGTTTGGCGGCGAGATCCGCCAGGTGGAAACCGATGATCATCAGACCAATCCGGTCTTTTCCGTCGGTGCAACCTGGACGCCACTCGACGGAACTTACGTGATGCTGAACGCTTACAGCCGGACGCAGACCTCGTCCTCACTGGGGCAAAACTACACGGTCACGGGTTTCGACGCGACTGTGCGCCAGCGTTTCTTCCAGCGGATGTACGTAGGGGTCGCAGGGGGTTACCAAAACTCCGACTACGACGCGCTCTCCGACACGAAAAACACCGCGCGGACCGACGATCTCTACTACGTGCGGCCCAGCATCGGCGTGGATCTCGCCGTGTGGGCCAGCGCCGAAGCCGCCTTCGAATGGCGCTCGAACGATTCGAGCGATGAACGCCGCAGCTTCGACGAAGTGTCCTCTTATCTGCAGCTGAATCTTCTCTTCTAACATAGCCGGCGGTCCCCCCGCTGCCGCAGCACCTCGAACCAAACGATGATGCCGCGAACAATCCAAAAACTGATGTCTCTGGCGCTGGCCTGTATCGCGCTCGGGACGGTACCGCTCCACGCGGAAGGCGCCACGATTTCGCCGGGCGATCTCGTCGAAATGACGGTCTACCAGGAGCTGGAAATGACCACGAAAACGCGGGTGTCGCCCGCGGGCAGTATCACGATCCCGCTGGTCGGCTCGGTCGGGGTCGCAGGACGCTCGGCCGACAGCGCGGCGCAGATGATCCGCGAACGGTTGATGAAAGGCTTCTTCGTCAGTCCACAGGTGACGGTCACGGTGCTCGAATTCGCCAAGCGGCAGTTCACCGTCATCGGCCAGGTGCAGAAGGGCGGGACCTTCGATTTCCCCGATGGCCAGACCACGATCGACGTGCTCGCGGCGATCGGCATGGCTGGCGGCTACACCCGCATCGCCGATCCGAAAAAGGTCGTCGTGAAACGTCTCCGCGGCGGCAAGGAGGAGGCGGCGAGGATTGACGCCAAAGCCATCGCCGCCGGCTCCGCCGCCAGCATCACCATCTATCCGGGTGACACGATCACCGTCGGAGAAAGCCTATTCTAGCGATGAGCCACCTTCCTGCGAATCCGCCGCCCGCCCCAAAAATCACGGCCAAACCGGGGTATCCACGCGGCCTCGGCGGCACGGATACGTCGCCGATGGTGGTCGATCTGCTCGCCTGGTACTACCTGCTCCGCGAGCGCGTCTTCTGGATCGTCGCCGGGGTGATCTTCACGACGGCGCTGGCGGTGGTGTATTTGAAAGTGAAGCGCCCCATTTATACCGCCCAATGCGTCGTCCAGGTGGAGCCGGAGTCCCGCGTGCTCAGCATCAAAATGGAGGAGGCGAACGTCGAGGAATTCAAGACGCTCGAAGCGCTGAAAACCGTCGAGGGCGCGCTGAGCAGCCGTTCGCTGATGGTCCGGGTGGTGAAGTCCAACAAACTCGACCGCGAAGATCCCGATTTTCAGGCGCCGCCTGGCAGTCCCGCCCTGACGGACTCCGATCTCGCCGATCTCATGAGCGCCAAGGTCGACGTGAAATTGCGCCGCGGCACTCGTCTCATCGATATCACCGTGGACGACACCGATCCGAAACGCGCCGCCCGGCTCGCCGCGTCGGTCGTGGATGGATACACCCGGCAGAACTACGAGCAGAAAGCCGAAGCCACGCGCATGGCCAATGAAACGCTCTTCAAACAGCGGGATGAGCTGAAGCAGCGCCTCGAAAAGTCCGAACAGGATCTGCAAACCTATCGCGAGAAATACGGCGTGCTGACCCTGGAGATGTCGCTCGATGGCAAGCAGACCACTTCGCTGCAAAACTTCACCGCGGAGAAACTGAAAGAGATCAACCGGCAGGTGCAGGAAGCCCGCAGCGAACGCATCAAACTCGAAGGCGTACTGCCGATCGTCAAACGCGCCCCGACCATGACGCTCGACGAGTTGCTCTCCATCGAAGCGGTCGGCAAAGCCACCGAAGTCGTGGAGCTGCAAAAACTGCTGGCGGCCAAGGAGTCGGAATTCGGAGATGTGCGGAAACGCTATCTCGAACTGCACCCCAAATATCAACAGGTGCAGAGCCAGCTGAAAGACCTCCGGGAATCCCTCGATAAGTCGGCACGCAAAGCGGCGATGACCGTGGTCAACTCGCACGAATCCGCGCTCGATGCGGAAAACAAACTGCAAACCGCACTGGCCGAACAGGAGCGCGTCGGCGTGGAACTCAGCCGCGTGGCGATCCCTTTCAACGTGCTGCTGCGCGACACCCAGGCCGACCGCGAACTCTACGATCAAGTTTCCACCCGCGTGCGCGAGATCGAACTCTCGAATGAAATCGAGAAGAGCAACATTCGCGTGATCCAGGTGCCGGATATCCCGGTCGACCCGAGCAAACCGAAGAAGTCGCTGGTCCTCGCGCTGGCCATGCTTTTCGGCTTCTGCGTGCCGACGGTCGGCATCGTTCTCACCCAGGCTTTTAATACCACGCTGCGCTCGGTGGATGAAGCGGAGTCGGCGATGAACCTGCCCTCGCTCGCAGCCGTGCCCCAGGCTCGCGGCAAAGCGGCCCGCAGTCCGCTGGTGATGATCGACAATCCCGCGGGGCGCGAGGCCGAGGCCTTCCGCTGCCTGCGCACTTCGCTGGCCCTGCTCACGCCCGACGGTGGCGCGGGCAAGACCGTGCTGATCACGAGCGCGGTCCCTTCCGAAGGGAAAAGCTATTGTGCGTCCAACTACGCCGTGGCGCTCGCGCAGCAGGGCCTCAGCACTCTGCTCATCGATGCCGATCTCCGGCGTCCCGGCCTGGGCCAGTACCTGCCGATCAATCCCGATTCCGCCGGTCTGAGCGAAGTCCTGGCCGGCCGCACCACGCTGGCTAACGCCACGCATGGCACCTCGGTGGAAAAGCTGAAACTCATGCCGGCGGGCACGAAAGGGACCAATCCCGCCGAACTCCTGGGCAGCCCGGCTTTTGGCAAACTGCTGACCGAGGCGGAAGGTCTCTACGACCGGATCGTCATCGACACTGCGCCGGTCAATGCGGTGAGCGATACGCTGCTGCTGGTCGACAAAGTCGATGCCGTGGTCGTGGTGGTGCGAGCGCGCAAGACCCCCGCCCGTGTGCTGCGTCGTGCGCAGCACATGCTCGAACTAGCCAATGCTCCCCTCGCCGGTTTTGTCCTGAACCGTCTCCCCAGCCGCCTCGCCAACTACTATTACTACGATGAGGGCAGTTATTCGAGTGCCGGGGTCTATGGCACCTGAAACCAAGCCGCCGGTCACCAGCGATGGCACCGAGGGCTCACTCCGTCGTAAGACGGAGCGAGGCTTGATCTGGGCGGCGGGTGAAGCACTAGGTCGAGCGGTGCTGCAATTTGCGGTACTCGCCGTGCTCGCGCGGCTGCTCACGCCGGCGGACTACGGCGTCGTCGGCGCGGCGCTGGTCATCGTCGGCGTGTCGACGATCTTCGCTCAACTCGGCGTCGGCCCCGCAGTAGTCCAACGCGAGAACCTGCGGCCCGAGCATCTCGATGCCGCGTTCTGGGCTTCGCTGATTTTGGGGATCTTCACCGGTGGGGTCATTGCGCTCACAGCGCCGTGGATGGCGGAGTTTTTCCGCATTCCTGCGCTCGCTCCGGCGTTGCGGGCGCTGTCGCTCGTCTTCCCGCTCACGGGCATCAGCGTCGTCTCCGAATCGCTGCTCCAGCGCGATCTGCACTTCGACCGACTCGCCCGCGCGGAGGTGCTCTCCTACGGGCTTGGCTATGGGGGCGTCGGCATCGCTCTCGCCTGGATCGGCTGGGGTTGGTGGGCGCTGGTGTGCGCGCAGGCTGCGCAAACGGTGGTGCGTACGGCCTTGCTCTTCCGGGCCCAGCACTGGCGTCCACGGCTTGCTTTCGATCGCAGCGCTCTCCGCGATCTGCGCGAATTCTCCACCGGCCTAACCGCGGCTCGCCTCGCGAACTATGTCGCTGTGAGCGGCGACAATCTCGTGGTCGGCCGTTGCCTCGGAGATGTCGCGCTCGGCCTCTACGGCCGCGCCTATGCCCTGATGGGACAGCCGGCCAACCTGATCGGGAACGTGTTGGAGAAGGTGCTCTTTCCCGCTATGTCGAGGGTGCAAAACGACAACGCACGACTCGCGGAAGTCTATCGCGATGGCGTTGGCGTGCTCGCCACCCTCACGCTCCCAGCCAGTGCGGCGATCTATTTGCTCGCTCCGGAAATCGTCACGCTGCTGCTCGGTCCGCGCTGGGGCGAGGCCGTGCCGATCCTGCAAATTTTTGCGATCGGGCTGCTCGCCCGGACGAGCATGAAAATGAGCAACTCGCTCATCCGCGCCAAGGGCGCCGTTTTCCAAATGGCCACCTGCCAGTTTCTCTATGCCACCGCGGTGGTCGGATTTGCCATCGCGGGACAACGCGGCGGTCTCGAAGGCACCGCCCTCGGGGTGCTCGCCGCGATCGTGGGCTGCTATCTTCTGGCCGCGGGCATGAGCTTGCGGCTGGTGGGTGCGACCTGGGCACAATTTGTCCAGCGTCACCTGCCGGGGGCAGGGCTCGCCATACTGGTTTTCGCCGGGGGGTGGCTACCCTGCACCATGCTGCGGCAGCACAACACCGCTCCGCTGCTCATCGTCCTGCTGGCCACCATTGGCATGGCGCTGCCGGCTTTGATCGCAGTGCTCGCCTTCCCCGTCACTTTTCTCGGTCCGCTCGAACCGCGCCTGCGCGGAGTGCGGGCTCGTTTCTGGCCGGCCAAGGCAGTCGGCACCACCACCTCATGAGCATGGCGGCTACACCGATTTCCACCGCAGCCTCCGGCAGGCTGCTCGCGCTCGATGGACTCCGCGGTTGCCTCGCGTTGTCCGTCGTCTTTTTCCATTTCTGTGTCGGCTACCAGCAGCGTTTCGATGGGGCCGGCGGCGAGCATTGGTTCACAGTCATCCCCGCTCATTTGTTCTTTTTGATCAGTGGGTTTTCGATCGGCCTGAGCCTCACCCGAACCGTGCACGCGACTCAATTCATCGTGGCCCGCTTCACCCGGATTTTCCCGCTCTACTGGGCCACCCTGCTGATCTCGATCGCGGTGCTCGCCTGGTCCGGCCTGCCCGGACCAGCGTTGAATTCCCGCGACATTCTGACCAACGCCGCGCTGCTGCAAAACTGGCTGGGCGCGCCCGACTACACCGGCGTGGCCGGACTCCTGGGCCCCGAACTGGTTTTCTATGTTCTGATCTTCGCGGTCTTCTGCTTCGGCCGGATCGATCGGCTCGAAACCCTCGCCAGCCTCTGGCTCACGGCAGAAGTGACCTGGCACTTTCTCTCCCGGCACTGGGCCTTGCCCGGCTGGATCGCACCGGCCCTGCTCCTCCAGCAAGCCCACCTCTTCCTCGCCGGACTGATCTTCCATCGCATTCGGCTCAAGGGAATCAGCACGACCCGGCTTTGGTTACTCGCCGGCTGCCTCATCGTGGAGCACGTGCTGCACGGATTCATTCCTGGCTTCGCACTGGTCGTGGCCTTCCCACTCTTCTTCATGCTGTCGTGGAGCAAGCTGGGCGGGCTCCGCGCCGGGTTGCTCGTCTTTCTGGGCACCATCTCCTACGCGCTCTTTTTGGTGCACGAAAATATCGGCTATGCGCTGATCCGCTCAGTCACCAAAACTGGCGGCCCCTATGTCGGCGGCGTCTTCCTCGCCCTCGCCGTATCCATCGTGCTGGCGACGATCTTAACCTTTGCGGTCGAACGACCCTTGCGCGGACTGGCCCATCGCCGCCGATCCTCCGAGGAAACGGAAACACCCACGGCACCCGAGCTGGAGGTGAGCAAATCATGACCAAGCAATCCCTTCTCGGCCTCGGCTTGACTGGGCTGCTCACCAGTTGCGCTTTCGCGACGAATTTCTACGTCGACAGCACTCGAGGAGACGACGCACACGCAGGCACCAGTTGGGCCACCGCCTGGAAGACGATCGGCCAAGCGGCCGCGACGGTACAACCCGGCGATGCGGTGATGGTAGGCGCCGGGATCTACTACGAATCCGTGCAGCTCAAAACGGCGGGCACTGCGGAAAAACCAATTCGCTTCACCGTCGACGCCGTTCAGCGCAACCGCGTGATCATCACCGGCGCCGACCGCGCCATCCGCGAAAAGAAAGCAGCGTGGACGGTGGACGATGCCGCTCTCGGTCTCTACTCGATCCCCATCGACTACGCGCCGGCCCGAGTGATGGCGGATGAGGTCGATCTCTTTGCCTATCCTGATCTCGCAAGTTTGAAGTCCTTCGAACTTTCGGCAGCGGTCGGTATCAAGCTTCCCGGACCGGCCCACGGTTTTGCCCACGATCCGGTGCGCAAACGACTCTGCGTCCGGCTCGAAGCCAGCGGAAAATACGGCCCACCCGATCTGCGCAAGCGCACCCTCCAGGTGAGCCCGGCCAGTGGCAGTGGTGGCGCCAGCCAGAATGCGAGCGAGCCGGCGCACATGAACTTTGGGATCCGGACCAGCGCACCAGCCTACGTCACACTGGAGGGCTTCACTTTCGAGACCCCAGGGGTCTGCGGGGTCTTCCTCGAAAGCGGCAACGTGACGATCCGGGATTGCTGGTTTCGCGGCTGCCGGACCGCAGTCGCCGCGCGCAAAGACGGACTCACCGACGTCCTGATCGAGCGCTGCGAATTCTCCCAGTACCCGACCTTTCACGATGTCGCGGACGTCATCGCGCGGCTCCCCGCCGGCGCCGCCAAGATCCCGGCAGGCTGGTGGCTTCAGCGCGGCAACGGTCCACTGAACTACGGCCTCGGCTTCGTTTTTAAAGCCGGCACGAAATGGACGATCCGCGGCAACTACATCCACGATTGTTATGATGGCCTCTCGTCGTGGTCACTCGGAACCAGCCGCGGAGCGCAGGTGACGGACAATGTTTTCGAACGCATCGTCGACAACGGGATCGAAACCGGCCGCGGCGCAGCCGACCTCCAGGTGGATCACAATTTCTTCAAGGACGTCCGCGAGGTCTTTGCCTACAATCCGAAAGAAGGCCCGCCCTGGCCCGGGCCGATTCTGATCCACCACAACACGGTGACGGCGTCGGCCGAGGGGCAGAAGCTTTGGGCGAAACTCGATCTTCGCCCCGCCCTCTTCGAACTGCACGGCCCCAACGCCTCCGCCAAATCGGCGGCGGCTCCCATGTCTCCGGCGGGGGCCGGATTCGTCGCCTATCACAATACCCTGCTGCAGCCGGAAGGATTGCTTTTCCAGATTCCCAGCCTGCCGAAATCGCAGCCGGAGAATTTCCGATTTCTTAACAATCTCATCGTCACCGAAGACACCATGGCCCGCGCCTTTCGCGGGACGGTCGATTTTTCGAAGTGCGAGTTCGCGGGCAATCTACTCGCACCGGCCGGAACCGGAGACATCGGCCCGGATCGTGAGTTCGCCGGTTCAGGCGGGGCAAGTTTCCGCGCCTTTTCCGAGCTAAAACTGCCTGACGCCGGCCAGGGAAACTTCGCCCCCGCCAAGGACAGCCCCGCCGCCGGCAAAGCCGTGAAAACCAAAGGCCTGCCCGATGGAGGCACAGATATCGGCGCTTTCGCCGCCAGTGCACCCAGCCATTTGCCGACTTCCGGGCCGAAGCTCAGCACGCCAGCCCCTCAGCCCACAAAAACCGCTTCGCCCACCCCCTCCGACAAATCGTTGCCGCCCATCACATCCCCTACTCCACCCGCCATCGTTCCGACCACGACACCCCAACCAACCGCACCCGTCCAGTGAGCCAGCGACTTCGCATTCTCATGGTGAGCAATAAATGCCCGCCCGATTTCGATGGGGGCTACGAGCTGCGCGCTTTTCAGATCGCGCAAAATCTCCGGGCGCGCGGACACGAGCTGGACCTGGTCACCAGCCGCTTTCGCAGTTCCTACCATGGCGACCGGACCGATCCTGCCTGGGTGCACCGCATTTTTCGCTATGCGGCGCCGAGCCGTCGCCATGGCCTCGCTCGGAAGGCCGACCGTATTCTGCAATTTGTCCGCGGCACCCGCGTCGCCGCGGAAAACGCGCCCGCCCTCGAAGAGTTCCTCGACGGCAAGAACTACGATATTGCCTATTGTTTCGGTTTGGTCCGCATCGGTTTCGCCACTGTCGCTCCACTCTCCGCCCGCGGTATTCCCATCCTCTGGCACGCGGGCGATGCGCACCTCGTGCAACGCTTCGCCGAGTGGCCCAAACGCATCCCGGGCTACGACCTCGCCATGCGCTTCTTTGCCGGCCCTTGGTGGGCTCGGGAGAAGGCGACGAACTTCGACAACATCGCGGTGGTCAGCGAATTCCTCCGCTCGCACTTCACCGGCAGCGACCTCCCGGTGCGACGGTTCTTCGTAATTCCGCGCGGCATCGATTTCCCCCTCGCCACGGATTTCGATCGCTCCCGAGAAACGCCACCGACCTTCTTCATGGCCTCGCGGCTCGACCCGCAGAAGGGCATTCACCACGCCATTGCGGCGGCGGGGCAATTGCGCCAGCGCCGGCCGGAACTCGACTGGCGGCTGGTGGTCGCGGGCCAGCCGATGACCCCTGGGTACATCGAAGAGCTCCGCCGGCAGGCGGCCCAGGCGGGGGTGGCCGACCGGGTGAATTTCATCGGCCGGCAGCCACATAGCGAAGTCATCGCGCGGATTCGCAGTGCGACGGCTTTTATCTTCGCGTCGATCTACGGGGAGCCGTTTTCCAGTACGATCATCGAATCACTGGCCAGCGGCACGCCCCTGCTCGGCAGCGACGATGGCTCCATCCTCGAAGTCGTCACTCCAGGCGAAAACGCCCTCGTTCACGCGAAGAATTCCCCCGAAGAACTTTCGGGCAACATGGAGCGGGTCCTCGACGATCCCGCACTGTGCGAACGACTGGCCCGCGCTGGGGTCGATCTCATCCGGGAGCGCTACACGATCGATCGGATCATGGAGCAAACGGAGGGCGCGTTTGCGCGGATCATTCACAATCAAGACCGGGCATGCGTGTAGTCTCCGACACCGCCCTCCCTCGCGACTACGCCGCGCTGGCTGCTTCCCGGCAGGCCGTCACCGGTCAGCTGATGGATCTGCTGCGGACGCTGGCGACTATTGGCCTTTTTGCGCTCGGCGGACTGGTCTGGGTCTGCCAGCCGAAGTACGCGATGGGCACGGCGCTGATCATCCCAATCAGTCCACCCCAGATCGCGATCTCGCTCGGCGCAGCGCTCTCCCTGCTCGTGCTGCTGATCCGCGGACGTGGCCGATTGCCAAACCTCTTTCGCCCTGGGTTCGCCTCGGCCGTCATTCTGTTCAGCTTCGCTCTGGTCCTCGCGGGAATCTTCGTGCACCTGCGCCCGGGCCCGTACCTGCTCGATACGCTGCAATTCCTTGATCGCTGGTTGCTGCCGGTCTTTGCGACGTTGCTGCTCCATCTCGCGCTGTTGCTTCGAGCGCCGGTCGTTGCCCTGGTCTACGGCTTCTGCGCCGGGCTGGCGTTCACGGTGCTGAGCATCGAAGCCGCGAAGCGCGGCGTGGCGCTGCCGGTGGGTATTCTGAGCGACGGCCGGTATTCGGGTTACCTGAATCACCCGAACCAATACGGCATCGTCATCTCCGGGCTCGCGCCATTCCTCGTCTTCCTCGTGCAGGATCGCCGCTGGTGGAATCGCGGCCTGGCCGTGCTGCTGCTCGGGGTCTTTGCGCTGGGACTCGCGCAATCGCTTTCCAAAACCAATTTCGCGCTGTTCCCGCTTTCACTGGGGATGACCTTTCTCATTTGCGCCCTGGGCAGCAGCCGCGCGTTGCTGCGATCGGTCGGCGTGGTCGCGATCATGTCGGTGCTGCTGCTCGCCGCGGGTTGGGTCGGCCTGCAGGTGCTGCGGAACTACTCCCCTCGCGACGCGCAAATCGTCGAAGACGCGCTGATCGACCCGGGCAATGCCTCGACCGTAGAGGACCGCGAAAACGTCTGGGCCGAGGCGAGGGGCTTCATCGACCAGAGCCCGATCTTCGGCAAAGGCCCCGGTTGGAGTGAAGACAACTTGATGGTGAATCACGCCCATAATCTTTACCTGCAAATCTGGCTCGATGCCGGCCTCGCAGGATTCATCGGCGCGTGGATCTTAACTTTCGGCACCGTGGTACGCCTCGGTGGCGTCGCCAGGGAAGTCGTGCGGGCGGGCTGGCCGCCATCGGAGCGGCTACGCCTGCAAGTCGCGGCCACCGTCGGGATGCTGATTTCCATCATGGGCAATTCCATGAGTTCGTCGTTTCACACCGGCACCTTCGTGCCTTTCGCCGTGCTCACGGCGATCAGTTTGATTCATCCCGTATGGCTGGACGAGGCGGCTCAGGCCCGGAGCGAATCGGAGGAATATGCCCGTGGCTGAACCGGCTGAATCCGCCAAACTGAGCTGGTCGTCGCAGCTCCTCCAGCGGCTCGGCCGCACGACGACTTCGGGGCTTTATCTGCCGGAAATCGACGGGCTGCGCACGGTCGCGATTTTGTTCGTCGTGCTGTACCACCTGCGCACTTTCATCGAGGGACAAAATGCGTATCCCCATGCACTCACTGCGTGGGAAGAAGGTTTCACGCAGATCCTGCGGCGCGGGTTCTTTGGCGTGGAGCTCTTCTTCGCGGTTAGTGGATTCATCATCGCGCTGCCCTTCGCCTCGCACTTTCTGAAAGGCGGGCCGGCGGTAAACGTCGGGCGGTTTTATCTGCGGCGGCTGACTCGATTGGAGCCGCCGTACCTCATCAATCTGGTGGTGAACGCCTTCATCCGCCTCGTGGTGGATCACGCCCCGTTGCTGTTTGTGGTGGAGCGTTTTTTTGCCAGCGCGTTTTACCTCCACAACCAGATCTACGCCCAGCATAGCGTGATCAATCTCGCAGCGTGGTCGCTCGAGATCGAATTTCAGTTCTACTTTCTCGCCCCGTTTTTCCTCGGCGTCTTTGCGCTCAAACCCGCGTGGCTGCGCCGGGGGCTGACGGTGGCTGCAATGGCGTTGATCATTGCACTGCGACCCGACTGGTGGCGGATCGACAAATCACTGGTTGGCAAAATCGAATACTTCGGGGTCGGGCTGTTGATCGCCGATATCTATCTCACCAACTGGCAGGCGGCGCTCCCACGACGCCGGCAGCTGGATGGGGTGGCGATCACCGGCTGGATCGGCCTCGGCTTTCTCCTCGCCCTGCCGGAAACCCGCTGGGTGATGCTGGGGCGGCCCGTGGCACTGTTCGCTGCGGTGCTGGGATCGATCGGCGGTACCTGGTTCAGTGCGGTGCTACGGTATCCGTGGATCGCGACATTCGGGGGGATGTGTTACACCGTGTACCTTTACCACTCGCTGGTCCTCGCGGTGACGGTGCGGCTGGCCAAGCGGCTGACGCTGAGCTCGAGCTACCTGCTCACGTACACGCTGCAATTCATCGTCGGCTTCGCCGCGATCTTCGTGGTCAGCGTGATCCTCTATCTGCTTTTCGAGAAGCCCTTCATGGAGCGCGACTGGCCGCGCCGCTGGCGGGAACGCTGGCGGCAGTGGCGCACTGCCCCGCAACCGGAGCCCGCCTGTGCTGACTGAGAGCGCCCCCTTGGCCGATCTGCCGCCGACCTTGGTTCGAGATATGGAGCCGAGGACCCAAGCGAGTGCTCCGCTGCGAATCCTGCAGGTCGTCGAGCCGGGAATCGATGGTGTGTTCCGGATCGTGGAGCAGCTCACCGATCGATTGATCGCCAAAGGCCACCACGTCGCGCTCGCCTACTCAGACCGGCGCGGCGATGAGCCACTGGTGCGCTTTGTCGAGCGAGTGAAAGCCGCCGGCGGAGCGACGCTGAATTTGTGCGTGAGCAATGCACCGGAACCGGCCGACTGGTCGGCGTTTTGGCAGCTCCACGCGCTCGCCCGGCGCGAAAGGCCGGACGTGATTCATGCGCATAGCTCGAAAGCCGGGGCCCTGGCCCGTGGCTTGGCGGCCCTGGGCATTTTGGGCCGCTACTTCTACACGCCACATGCCTACTACGGACTCTCCGGGCGGAAGGGATTGAAGACCAAACTCTTCAACGGCATCGAGCAGGCGCTCGGCCGAATTGGCGATTCCTGCATGAGCTCGCAGGGAGAATTAGAATTCGCCTCAAACACGCTCGGATTACCAAGGAACCGGTTGCACTTGATGCACAATCCCATCGACGCCGCGGCCTATCCCCCGCCCCGCGATCCGGTGGGAGCCCGCGCCCGGTTTGGGCTGCCGCCAGATGCGATCGTGCTCGGCACCATCGGCCGGCTCTCCTTTCAAAAGGATCCGCAAACGCTCTATCGCGCGCTGGCTCCGGTGCTCGCGGAGGAGCCGCGGCTGCACTTGCTGCACGTAGGCCGGGGTGAATTGGCGGACGAACTAATCGCCCTCGCCCGGGAACTCGGAATCAGCGATCGGATCGCGCGTGTCGACTACCTCGACCAGCCCGCCCTGGCCTATGCCGCCATGGACGCGCTGATCATGACCTCGCGTTATGAAGGGCTTTCGCTCGTACTGCTGGAGGCCCTGGTTTCCGATCTGCCGCTCATTTTGAGCCAGGTCCAGGGCGCCGCCGATATCGAGCCCGCGAAGCTCTCACATTGCTGGACGGTGCCGCCGGAGGATGTCGCCGGATTCAGCGCAGCCATTCGCACGTGGCTGCGCGATCGCCCGGCAGAGCGGACGCGCAATCATCGAACCCAAGCCATCGCGCGCTTCAGCGCGGAGAGCTGGCTGGCTCGGCACGAAGCCCTCTATCGCGGAGGGGCACTGCCGGCATGAGCCACGAGTTACCCACGCTTTTCGTTCTCGCCGGATCCCGGCAGCTCGGCGGTGCGGAAAAGAGTCTCGCCGCGCTGCTCCCCGAGCTCACGCGGCGCGCTCGCATCCTGGTCTTTGTCACGAATGCAGCGACGGAAGCCGAGTTTCAGCGGCTGAATCTCCCCAACCTGGAACTCGCCCCCATGCATGTGGGCCTCAAGCCGTGGGAGCTGCTCCACAATCTCTACCGGCTGTGGAAACTTGCGCGCGAACGCCGGCCTGCGGCCATCCTCGCGAATGCCCATCGAGGCTCGCTGCTGCTCGCGCTCTATCGGCTGCTGCCCTTCGCGTCCAAGCTGCCTCTCGCGGTGTACGTGCGGGACTTCGACTACCACACGCTGAAGCACACGCTCTGGCTGATGCGCGATGTGCTCTTTCTCGCCCCGACCCAGGCGGTCTTCGACGACGCCCGCTATCGCTCGTGGGGGCTGCATCGGCATCGTCACGTCGTGCTGGCCAATGCGGTGCCGTCACTCGAATGCGACACCACTCCCGATCCCGCCCAGCCACGCACCATCGGCTGCTGCGCGCGAATCGTGCCGTGGAAAGGCATCGACTACTTGCTGCGCGCTTTTGCGTTGCTCGCAGCGAAGCAACCGCAGGCGCGCCTGCGGATTCACGGCGAACCGGTGGACCCCGCCTACTTTGTTTCGCTGCAACAACTCGCCAACGACCTCGGCATCGCGGAGCAAGTCGAGTTTTGCGACTTTGCGCGCGATATGGGCGCCGTCTTCCGGCAGGGACTTTTCTTTATTGTGCCCTCCCTCTCTCAAGTGCCCGGGCCGGAGACCTTCTGCCGGATCATCATCGAAGCTTGGGCGCACGAACGTCCAGTCATTGCATTTGCCTGTGGTGGCCCACGCTGGCTGATCGAGGACGGGCGCGATGGTTTCCTCGTGGAAGAGCGCAATATCGAACAGCTCGCTGCCCGAATGGAAACGCTCTACGTCGATCCCGCGCTCACTCGCCGCATGGGCCTGGCCGGGGCTGAAAAGGTGCAGGCGCAATTCGCTCCCGCTGCTCTGGCCAATCAACTGCTCGATTTACTGATCCCAGTCCAAATTGATACCGCCGCAGTCAAAACCGCGGCGCTTGCCCCCACCACTTCCCATGGTTAGTCCGACGATTTCACTCAGCGAGGCGGAGATTGCGCGTTTTCATCGCAATGGTTTCCTCACCTTGCCCGCGATCAGTCCGCCGGAAGAGGTCGCGTTGCTTCGTGCGGTCTTCGATCGACTTTTTTCCGAAAAAGCCGGCCGGGCAGAAGGCGCGCAAATCGACATGGTCACGCACGATGACGATGACAACGCTCCGCAAAAGCTTCCGGCGATCATCAACCCGGTGAACTTCGCTCCCGAACTGCGCGACACCGTGTTTCGCGCCAACGCGACGCTGATCGCGCGGCAGTTGCTCGGCGAAAAGGCCAGCGGATCCTTCGAGCACGCCATCCTCAAGCCTGCGCAGCACGGCGCGGCCACCCCGTGGCACCAGGACGAAGCCACACGGGTGGACGATGGCTTTGAAT
>Ga0209050_1000211_pt1 | contig 129614 bp, 107 predicted proteins | sample Araplavi_mTSA_r2_FD_184276 | JGI IMG/M metagenome (GOLD analysis project Ga0209050, IMG submission 184276) | Arabidopsis root microbial communities from North Carolina, USA - plate scrape MF_Cvi_mTSA_r2 (SPAdes) (version 2) | ecosystem: Host-associated > Plants > Roots > Endosphere | place... | reverse complement strand
CCTTCACCGGCCTGATCGGCGAAGGCGCCGTGATCCGCCGCGGCGAAGGCGAGCGCACCAAGGAAAGCGCCGTGGTCGACTTCCACCACGCCATGCAGTGGCTGCGCGACGAAGCGGAACGCACCGTGAGCAAGCAGCGCTACAAAGGTCTGGGCGAGATGAACCCGGAACAGCTGTGGGAAACCACCATGGACCCAACCGTCCGCCGCTTGCTGAAGGTACAGATCGAAGACGCGATTGCGGCCGACCAGATCTTCACCACGTTGATGGGGGATGATGTGGAACCACGTCGTAACTTCATTGAGACCAACGCGCTACGTGCAGGTAACATCGACGTATAATTTTGCTTTGCACAAGAAAAATGGCCTGCTCCCAGCAGGCCATTTCCATTTCTTAAGATTGCCTATCCTTCGCAATTTAGCCTAAGCGCATCTGGGCATTAACGGCGAAAAAGCGGCAGCTCGGAATACCACCTGCGCTTCAAGCTTGCTCAATGAACTCCCAGGAAAGAACGCTTACCGAACTGGGATATCCTTCCTTATCCAAATGGGCTCGTGCTTCAGCCATGTGTGACTCCGGCACAACCAACGCAGCAACGTCCTCGGTAGAAAAGTCAAAGTTCCCGATATGCCGCCATTCGCGCTCTCGGTAAAACGTATTCTCGGGAGTAGTAGCGAAGTCAGTAACCTTGACATAATTCGTCAAAAATCCCTTCATCGCGTCAATGTCAGGTTTTCGAATTACTTCTTTGTTTGCTGGTGCATTTGCCTGCGAAAGTAACTTCATTCCCTGCTGCTCCTGGAAGGAACCCGGGTATTTAAAGATATCAAAAGCCATCCCCATTAGCTGCCGATTCGGTACAAACATTTCGTTGAAAGGCATATTCTGTTGGGGAACATAGATAACTGGCAAGAATGCCCTATGCACAGCACCAGGCTTGAATCCGATCGCAACTTTCCCATAATACGGTGCATGACTAGGTAAGTCTTTCAGCGGAATGTCCGTGACGCAACAGAATTTTTCCGTCTCGAGGCCCTCAACAACTTTCTCAATACAAGTACCGTGCAATTGGTGCGATGTCAGAATTTTCTTAAGCGTGTCGGTTGCAACCGCGGGATCTAATATCGGGCCCTGTTTCTCAATATCAACAGGTCGCCGTACTTGACGCCAGTCTATTCCCTGTGGGGAGCCCGTGAAATGCCAGTAAATATTTGAATAGTATCGTTGGCTGTTCATCAAAAATCTTTACTTCCAGGAATTCAGTAGCGGCAACTTGGCCGCTACCGAACATTGAAGCGGACTTGAGCTTGCAAGGTGTGATCAAATAAGTTAGCTTGTGCAAACCTTATCAACCACCTTCTTAATCTCGTGCGAGTCAAGCGCCTCCAGAAGTCTTATTCCTCCTTCAATGTTAAGACGCTTCATCACTCCTCGAAATTTTTCTCGCTCAAACAGCGCCTGATCATCGACATACGATTCATGTAACTTATTGACCACTGCAGAGAGCACAACGGAGTTTTGTGAAGTCGTCGGTCGCTCAATTATGCTAGCTCGTACATCGCTTTGATGCAAGAACGCCTCCAATGATTGCTCAAGTGAAAGTCCGCTGACTTTTGAGCAAATGTTCGTCATCCACCAAAGTCGTGAAATCGCATTATCTCGCTCGACCCCGCGTGAACCGCGCGCGAACATATGCTTACGAATGTGACTAATTGCCTTCTCGTCATCCTTTGGGATTGGCCAGCGAGTACGGGCGTAATTTAGAAACTCAATGTGCGTCAAGCGCGCCCAAAGACGTTCGTCGCGAGCCAAGTATGCAGTCACACCTTCCACTGCAGAAGTAACTGCAAGACAACACGCAACTTCATTGTCGTCCTCCGCCGTACAATCAATCTGGAGCGCCGCCTCCTCATTCAATTTGCATGCCGAGGCAAGAAAAAGCGATGAATCAGCTAAGAGATGCTCGAAAGATCCGTTACGATATACATCGAGATTGTTCGGAACTGCTTCGTAAAGCGTCCTAACCGTCACCTCTTTGAAAAGATTGATGTCAAGCATAATCAGCCTTCAAAATATAATTGTTTAAAATGGCCAACGGATGTTTCATTAATTTCTGCGCAATGACGTAAGCGTCAGTCGTTGCGAGTTCAATGTGCTGATTATGAATTTGGCGCTCCATTATTTTGCCCCATTTGAATTCTTGCAGATCACTATCGTCCTTTAATCGTTGGATAGCATGAACTACCGCAGAAAAATAAATAGAATTCAATAGCACACTTCGTACTGACTGGCTGCTTCTATTATTGTCGATGCTTTCCTTCATTACCGAGCTCACTTCGATATGAACATGGTCTTGCTCCAAGCTGACTCGCCACTCACCAAGTGATAGTGAATCACTCTTCACAAGTTCAAACACCGAAGAAATCGGACGGAAAAGATCCCGTTCTATGTAAATTGACAAGGTCTCATCTTGAGCCAATATTTCACCAGGCAGGAAATTGAAGCGTTTTTTTCCAAACTCTGGATTTATGTCCGGTGAACCATAGTTCTTAATATCTTTCGTCGCCACAATATAGGCGTCGACTGTTACTTCACCTCGTAAAGAATTCGCGTCCAGGATAGATTCAAGCGCAGCCTGATCTGTTGACAGGACCGTTCGAAAATACGTTTCGCGGCATGAAATAATCGAAACATACTTTGCGAAACCTAATGCAATTTGCTGCTGCAATTCGATCGATGACGTTTGATACGAACAGGCAACCTTAATCCCAACCTCGTCAATAACAAACTCTGCCAACGCTTGAAATTCCGCGTCCACATAATCGTCGCTGTATGGTCTCAGCACTGGGTACGGGAAAGTCTTTGACCGATCAAATTTCATGAGTAACCACCTTAATTGCGCCTTCAAAGTTTTCACCTAATTCAACTTCAAGAATCTGGCGAATCCCTTTTTGTGCTTTTATTTGAATTTTTCCTTTTTCAACCTGGCCCGCGGAAGAGGTCTTCACACCCACAAGATATTCACTGTCGGCACCAGACTCAAACAGGCTAATTTCCAATTGCCCATCGGAAAGCGGCGTAAATGCCAGTTTACGACAATTCGCACTTGTAATTACGGCGCGTGGATTCGCCACGGGCACCAGCGGTTTTGAAGTACCGCCGCCACCAACGCCATGTTGCGTCACCCCTGCCCCGCCTTCGGAGTCGGCTGAGCCACCGCCTCCTTCCCCACCGCCACCTCCGGAGCCATCTGCGCTGGTTCCGGCATCTGCGTCACCGTTTTCGATGCCGAAGCCTCTATATTTTTTGGCAGAGACCGGTTTAGCTTTTAAGACAATCTTGCCGAAAGGATTAATTTCTTCAATGCCATTTCCTTTACCGTCCTCGCTATCATCAGCAAAGAATTCTTTCAACTCATCGAGCTTGGTAATTTCAGAAATCGGATCTTTTGCGCGACGTCGAAGCATTTCGCGTATCCATGCCGCTGCATCTTTAAGCGCTCTCCGCGCCTTGACTTGTTCATCTTTAGTCGGCAGACGGTCTGGCTCAAAGTCATCATGTCGAGGCGGTTCCATAGCACGCAAGAGGCTAATACCTTTTTCGTCCTTACATTGGAAAACGGCGACAAAATCTTTAAACTCTGAAAAGCTTTTCAATCCCGGCATGCCCAAGCTATCCGAAATAAACATCCCGTTACGGAGGAACGCGACTTTCTTGGGCATCCCTTCGCCAACGAGGATTTTCAGCTCGCACAGCCCAAGATTCTGATTCTGATGCTGCTCAATAAAGCTGTTGTCATGGGCGACTACGCATTCGTAATATGCGCGACTATTTTCAAACTGATCCGGTTCGTTCTTTTCATTAATAATCGCCTTGGCGATATCGTCATTTGCAAAAATCTCATGCATACCGCTACTATTGATTTGATATTTCTCATCAATCAGTACCTCCAGACGGCCCGCATGAATTGCACCAAAGAAGTTTTCGGCAATCGAGGCTGCGAGTGACTGTTGCCACCCAGATTGGCTATCGAAACCCAAAATAACGAGTTTTGTCCCCACCGCACTCTTAAATTTGTCCTTCTGACGTGCCCGAACTAACCACGATGGCAATTCTTGGCTGGTACCAGAGACGGGCTGGCACTTTTCCTCTACACCCCAAAATCCGATACCCTGATGACGTTGGCCAAGCTCGTCATCATGAGACATCAGAATAGACTTGCCTTGCGTATATTGAGAAAGGTTTCCCTCTTCGTCCTTGAAAACGGTTGAAACAAAAACGGTGCGCAATTTTGAAACTGCGTAGGGTGCAAACTTTCCGATACCGAAAGATCCGCCTGCCGTCTCATTAGATTTCTTACTTTGTCCTTTAGCCTTCATGAAGGCGTAGTATGGACTACCGTTTTTTACGGGGCCGCGTATACCCTTTGTATTAAAGTCCGAAATCTCCAGCACCTTAATCTTCGGCTTTGCTAACTCTGACAAAGCGAACTCGAAGAACTGCCTTGCTTTCGCGCTTTCAAACTCGGCGCTTTGCAAGCAAAGATCAAAAGTCCTCTTCAGCTCTGGCAAATTAGGTATATCGGCGGTCTTGACCGTTGCTTCCTTAATTACAACTTTTACTGGTGCAGCAATCTCTTCGTCATGGGAATCAAGCGAGTTTTGAACAACCTCTCGCGCGAGATGTCGAATAGGGCTACCGGAAAAATGCTCGATACCGGGTTCATTAAATCCATCCCATTGATCGGAATCATCGGTTGGGTGCGTCCATCCAATCTTACTCATGTTCGTTCCTGTTGAATTTTTTCTTTAATTGCTGCAGCAATTAGGCTAATCAGCGGCGGAACTACTGAATTGCCAATTTGCTGATAACGCTTTGCTCGAGGTACATCTTCCGGGAATTGATATTCATTTGGGAATCCCTGAATTTTCAAACATTCGTACTCTGTAAGCTTCCGCAGCCCCTTCTTGTCCATAATAAAGGGAACGTTATGGCCACCTTGCCCCATATTGGCGGTGAGCGTAGGTACGATGTTTATGCCTTTATCTCTTACTTCATACTTTCGAAGCTGCAAGATGGATTTTGGATGATCTATCTTTTCGGTGATCATCTTATAGTATTTATTATTAGGGTCGAGATAATAGGTATCGTCTTCGATAGCACCATCAAAATCGATAAACTCAGAAACCTGTTTATGCTCGCTAAGCACAGGCAGGTCCAAACTCATTTTGCCATTTTTGAATTTATTCGTGGCAAATGCAACCATAAACAAACGCTTACGCTTCTGCGGCACGGAAGTGTGATCAAAGGAATCCAGCTCAAAAGCGTTTGAATCACGGAACCAATAACCAGCCTTCTTGATTTGAGCGCTTAACTCAATAAACCAGCTTCCTCCATCTCCGATGCGAATATTCGGAGAATTTTCTAGCAAAATTACGCTGGGACGAGCCTCTCCAAATTCTTTCAATAGCCGTATAATTTCATAGAATAGCTGGCCACGAGGATCATCGAATCCTTTCCGCTCACCGGCAACTGAGAAGCTCTGACATGGGAATCCGGCGTGTAATATGTCAACTTCGCCAAGGTTTGACTTCACGACTGACACATCAATAATGCTTTGCGGAACACCATCCTGCTTGACAATCTTTCCATCGCCAATGTTTGCAGTATAAGTCGAAACTGCGGCAAGATCGTTTTCTACGGCCCATGCTGTCTCGATGCCTTGGTTCTTGAATCCGAGACAAAATCCACCGATACCGGCGAAAAGTGCGCCCGCCCTTAGCTGGCTTGTATTACTACTCATTTTCACAATTCAAATGTTGTTTGCTTCCCCGCATTTCCGCTTAGGAAGCTTAATTTGACCAATTCAATCTGATGTTGAAGAACTTTGACAATTTTCTTGGCTTGTTCTTCGTCATACTCATAATTGCGCCTATTTGCCAAGTTAGCAACAAGCTCCAGGTCCTTAATTGCTCGATTGACTCGCTTATTTGCAAGTTCAACAAATTTGCCCTTTTTATCTCTAATCATGGTCGCGAAGGGGACAGGTTATAGCCGAGTTACGGTTGCGCCACTCTACATTTTTGCAATGTATCACATATGTGGATTTCGTTACAAGAATGTAGTTTAGTTCTTGGCCCCTTTTTTGGCTTTTTGCCAAATGTTTGCTTGCATAGCAAGCTGTTCGGAAGGCGTCCAAAACGCGTCGCGCCGCTACTTCAACGATTGAAGTAAACTCGAATTACGAACTTTAGTTGGGCTAGGTACACATGGTTGACGTAGTGAGCCAGCGAAGGCGGAGCGAATTGATGAGCCGGATTAGAGCGGTGAACACTGGCCCCGAGCTCACTCTGCGCCATGAATTACATAAGCGCGGATTCCGATTTCGGCTGCATCGGAAAGACCTGCCTGGAAAGCCGGACATTGTCCTACCAAAATTCAAGGCGATAATCTTCATGCACGGATGTTTCTGGCATCAACATCTGGCGTGCCCAGCGGGACGAATTCCAAAATCCAATCGAGAATATTGGCTACCTAAGCTAACGCGCAATGTTCAACGCGATCGCATGCATGAGCGCGCGCTTAAGGCGGGAGGATGGCGAGTCTTAGTAGTCTGGGAATGCGAGTTGAAAGCAAATAGTGCCGAAGTGATCGAACGAGTAATCGACTGGCTCACAGCTAATTGCATCAAGCCGCCAGGGCTTGCTGAAGATTGATTTATCTCGCGAAGACATGCTAGCCTGATTCGGAGATTAGTCGACATTGAAACCCGATTGCATGAGCAAATTCAACAGCGTTGAACAACGCAAACTCCGAGAATCCGAACAGCGCCGCAAGGACATCATCAAGGCCGTACGCGCTCTGATCAAGACTGGCGGCGCTCGCGAAATTACGCTGCGCAAGGTGGCGGAGAAGGCAGGCTTTTCGACCACCGTTGTCTACAACCTGTTCCAAAACAAAGCCACGCTGATCACCCAGGCGATGGACAGCGACCTGCTCGACCTGGTCAAAGCCATGCGCAATGCCACGGATGCGGACCTGTCGCCGCTGGAGAACATCCGCCGTGCGGGCCGGGCCTATGTGACCTTCGGCATGCGCCATCCTGACCAGTACGCGCTGGTCTTTATGGAGCGTCGGCCCCATGCCCCAGTGGCAAGCTCGCGCGTTGAGCACGGCAATCAGGCGCAGGATCCCTATGCCTTTGCCTGCCAGCTTTTTGTCGACCTGGCCGCCACTGGTCAGATTCCCATCGGGCAGGCAGAGGCCATGGCCCAGATCTACTGGGAAGGCTTGCACGGCATGGTGTCGCTGCGCCTGGTATTCGGCGATGGGGAAGAATGGTTTGAGCATGACGAGTTCAATCGCCACCTGGAAGCCCTGATAGACGTGCTGCTGAACGGAATATTGCATCGCTTCAACAAGCAACTAGCACAGGACTAAGCGAGGCCGGCGTCAACGGCGTTGTTGCATATTCGGCGCTTCAGTTGCCGATTGATCAATAGCCGCTGCCTTTGTGATAGTCTGTTCCGATGACCTCAGCAATCACTATCGGCCGTCCCAATAGTCTCCAGCGCGAGCCCTGGCGATTAAGCAGTGCCTTGGTGATTTCCGCCATCATTCACGCGGGACTGTTAAGCATTACCTTGGGCGGCCAAACCTTCGGCCTCCCCGCTCTGAAATTTCCGTGGCAAGAGCGTCGTCTGGGCGCCAACGATTTGCAGGTATTGTTGCTGCCTCCGCCGCCCTCTTCACCTGCACCTGTGGCACTAACGCCAGCGCCACTCGCGGCTTTAAAAGAGAACGCTAATCCCGTCTTGGCGCCAGTGGAGCGGCCGGCAGTCGTGAAGCCGGTGGCCACGATACCCGCGCCGCCGCCCGCTATCGGAAACAGCGAGACGCCTGCCATCCTGATTCCGCCCCCAGCACCGGCAAAGGCCCCCACATCAATGCCAGTAACGCCGGCTGGCAAGCTGCCGGACATACCCTCGTCGGCCGCCCCTGTCGCAGCGCCGACGAGCGCTCCAGCCAACGCCACGGTGCGAAGCATTCCCATTCAGGAGCGCGAGGCAAAAGTACCGGATAACGCCAGCGATGCGGTGCCAAAGGTGCTTGAGAAAGAGGCTCAAGAACGTACGCTCGAATTGGCCAAGCTCGAACAGGAAAAGCAGGTGGCAGAACGCCTGCGTCAAGCCGAGCTGATGGCGGACGCCCAGCGGGAGGCGGCACGAAAAGCACAGCAATTGCAAGAGGCCGCGCGCCAGGAGCAGGAACGCGCTGAAGCCGCTCGCAAGGAAATCATCCGGCAGGAACAAGCCAGGCAAGCGCAGCTCGAAGCTGCGCGCCAGGAGGAGCTTCGCCAAGAGGCCATTCGCGCCGAGCAGGTAGCCAGGAACGAAGCTGCGCGGCAAGAGGCTGAACGCCAGGCGCTGGCCCGTCAAGAAGAGATCCGCCGGGAACAGGCAAAGTTGGAAGAGAAGGCGCGCCAGGAGGCCGCCCGGCAGGCGCAGGAGCGGGCCGAAATCGCGCGCGTCGAGGCAGCACGCAAGGCTGAGGCCCAACGTGCAGAACAGGCTAAACAAGCGCAGCTTGAGGCGGCACGCCAGGCGCAGCAACTGGAAATGGCGCGCCAGGACGCGATCAAACAAGAGGCTGCGCGACAAGAAGCAGCAAAGCAGGAGGCAGCACGCCTCGAGCAGGTGAAACGCGAGCAAGCGCAACTCGAGAAGGCGAAGCAAGAAGCAGAACGCGAGGAACGGCTGCGCGCGATCGGCAGGCAACTCAACGAAGAGGCGGCCCAGCGCGATGCGGCGTTGAAAAACCCTTCACGCTCGCTGCTCCCTACGGTTAGCGGTATGCGCCGCGGTTGGCTCTATGGTCGCGTGGATCCAAATGCAGACCTTGTTCAGTACGCGGATGCCATAAGCAAGAAGTTCGAACTGAACATGGCATTCGACATGGTTCGCGAAGTAGCGAAGCAGCGCCACGTTCCGCCCATGGTGACGTTGGCGATCCGTGCGGACGGGTCTGTCGAGAAGGTGACTTTTGTCGTTTCCAGCGGTGTGCCGGCGATCGACGAAGCAATACGAAACGTGGTGGCCAAGCATGCGCCCTACGGGGCATTCCCACCCAACCTGGCGCGCCAATACGACGTTATCGAAATTCGGCGCACCTGGATATTTGATACTGCCATCCGCCTGCAATAAGCCATAACAGGCTCATACCTTTTTGGTATTCCGTTCACACCCACAACAAAAACGTTGTTTTTTTCTAAGTTCATCGTTATCCTCATTCGACGTTGTTCCACTTGAAGAAGGGGAGTCGATGCGAGCGTTGTTGGGCGTGGTGATGGTGCTGGTGGGTCTGAGTGCCTGCTCCGCAACCAAACAGGAGCCGGCTGCGGCCGACCTTCAATGGGCTGAGACTTCCCGGCCAGCCGATGCGCGGCTGGCGGAGCGCTATGAGCGTTCGTGCGTGGCGTGCCATGCGCGGAACGGCAGCGGAGCACCGCTTGCGGGCTTTGCGCCGCACTGGAAGTCTCGCCTGGATCAGGGCGTCGACCAATTGGTACGGCATGCAAGCGATGGCTTCAACGCCATGCCTGCCATGGGCCAGTGCAATGACTGCAGCGCAGACGACTTGCGCGCCCTCACCCTCTTCATGGCAAGGAGCGGAACATGAAGCAGCGCCGCCTGTTCCTGAAAGCCGGGGCCATGGCTGCTGCGGCTGGTCTACTCGCAAACCGCGCGCAAGCCGCCGTTCTGGCGCAACCGCGCCCCATCCGCTGGAAGAACTGGTCGGAAGTGCAGCAGTGTCAGGCCAGGTCGCTGGCCACTCCGGCTGACGAACAGGCGCTGGCCGACTTGCTGCGCAATGCCTCCGGCACGGTGCGCTGTGTTGGCGCGGGCCACTCATTCACTCCCCTGGTGCCGACCAACGATACGATCGTTTCCCTTGAGCGCATGAACGGCGTGCTGTTGCACGACAAGGCCGCGATGACGGCCACGCTGCAAGCGGGCACGCGCCTTTCCATGGTGTCGCGCCAGCTGGATTCCCTGGGCTTCGCCTTGCGCAACCTGCCGGATATCGACATGCAGTCGCTGGCGGGCGCCATCAGCACTGGCACGCACGGTACTGGCGCCAATATCCAGGCCATGCATGCGGACGTGACGGCGCTGCGCCTGGTCACGCCGCAGGGCGAAGTGGTGGATTGGAACCAGGAGCGCCATCCCGAGCAGATGGCGGCGGCACGCGTTTCCCTCGGCGGCCTGGGTGTGATCACGCAGGCGACTGTGCGGGTGGTGCCTTCCTTCAGCCTTCATCGCAAGGTGTGGCTGCGGCCGGTGGGCGAAATTCTGGAGCAGGCGGGTGAACTGGCGGACAAGCACCGGCATTTCGAGTTCTACTACCTGCCGTTCACCGGTTATGCAGCGGCCATTGCGCACGATGAGTACAAGGGCAGCGACGTGCTGGTGCCGCATTCGCAGGATGAGGAGATGCTGAGCGATTTGCGCAAGTTGCGCGATTGGCTGGGCAGGTTCCCGGATTTGCGGCGCTGGACAGCTGGCAAGCTGATCGATCCGGACCTGACCGAGGAGGCGAAGAACCGGTCGTGGAAGCTGCTCTCCACGGTGCGCCCAACGCGCTTCAACGAGACGGAATACCACGTGCCGCGCGAAGCGGGCATTGCCTGCGTGCGGGAGGTGATCGCGGCACTGGAGAAGCGCAATGAGGTTTTCTTCCCGATGGAGTTCCGCTTTGTGAAGGGGGATGATGCCTGGCTTAGCCCCTTTTACAAGCGCGATAGCTGCTCCATCGCCGTGCATGCGGCACATGGGGAGCCTTACGATTACTTGCTGTCCGACCTGGGCCCGATCTTCCGCAAGCATGGCGGTCGGCCACACTGGGGCAAGTTGCATAGTCTGGGCGCGAAAGAGCTGGCAGCGCTTTATCCGCGGTGGAATGATTTCCTGGCATTGCGACAGCAGATGGATCCAAACGGCCGCATGCTAAACCCGCATTTGCATTCGCTGTTCGGGGTGGCGTGATGGTGGCGATGAAACGACGGGCGGTAATCGCGGCAATTGGCGCTGGCCTGGTTGGTGCGGCAGCACTCGCTGTGCGGCCGCGCGACAAGGGAGCGCCGCATTCGGAATACTTCGCGCGGGCTTCGCAGGCCTTGCGCGCTGCGGGCATCGCCACGCCAACCATGGTGATTGACCGCGACCGCCTGCTGGCCAATGCGCGCCAGGTGATGCGCAACATCGATGGGCGCCTGCCGTTGCGACTGGTTGCCAAATCCCTCCCCTGCCTGCCGCTGCTGGACTTGCTGATGCAAACAATGCAGACGCGCCGGCTGATGGTGTTCAACCTGCCCTACTTGCAGCAGCTTGCTGCGCAGCGTGGCGATGTGGATCTGTTGCTGGGCAAGCCTTTGCCTGTCGCGGCGGCAGCGGAGTTTTATCGCAGCTTCCAGGGTGGGCAGTTCCAGCCGGAGCGGCAGCTGCAATGGCTAGTGGATACGCCGGAGCGCCTGGCTCAGTATCGTGATCTGGCGAAGGCGCAGCAGCTCAATATGCGTGTGAGCCTGGAGATTGATGTCGGGCTGCATCGCGGTGGTGTCGACAGCGCGCAGGTCCTTCAACAGATGCTGGCTATTCTCAAGGACGAACCTCGCCTGCAATGGAGTGGGATGATGGGCTATGACGCGCACGTGCCTAAGCTACCGTTGGCGAGCCTGCGCGAGAAGGCGCTGACGGATGCCAAGGCTATCTATCGTGATTACGTCGGGCTCGCTACACAGTCATTGCGGCCAACAGGTAACGGGGAAGGGCTAGTGCTCAACGCGGGCGGATCGCCTACTTATCGCATGCATGACGGCAGCGGTGCGGCGAACGAAGTTGCGCTGGGATCAGCGCTGGTCAAGCCGAGCGACTTTGACACGGACCTGCTCAAAGACCTGACACCTGCAGCTTTCATCGCTACGCCGGTACTGAAGGCTGGGCGGCACTTCCAGATGCCGCGTGGTGTGGAGTCACTGGGCGATGCGGCACGGGCTTGGGACGTGAACCAGGATCGGGTCTACTTTGTCTATGGTGGCAATTGGATGGCTGATCCGGTGTCGCCGGCAGGACTTGCGCCCAGCGGGCTGTATGGGAACTCGTCGAACCAACAGGCGCTACTTGGGTCGGGGGCGCAGCAGCTGCAAATGGATGATTATGTGTTCTTCCGGCCGCGGCAGAGTGAGGCGGTGCTGCAGCAGTTCGGTGATATTGTCGTTTTGGAAGGCGGTAAAGTTTCTGAACGCTGGCCGGTCATGCAAGCGATGCCATAGCGTGCCGTATGACTGTGCAAATGCTCAGCCCGAAGCAAACGTCACAACAGTTGAGATCAGCGTTGCTCCGCAACTTGTCTTGTCACCTTCGTATGCGACAGCCTTGCCGTTGACTGTGTGATTGGCGTTCCCGCTGATGATGACGCAGTTCTGGTGGCCAGTCACAGGACAGATGCAACGGTCGCCAACCAACACGACCGGCCTGCCGCTAACCCGCACGTGCGGAGCGCTGGTCTTTACTACTTTTCCGCCATGCGACGTCGGATCACCCACTCGAATCACGTTTGCCATATATGACTCCACTCATCTTGCATCCCGATTTTGAACGGCTCGCGGCCTAATGGAGCCTAAAACTTTATCCCAAAGGTACAGCGCTTCTTCATCTGTAATGCTCGGAGGCATTCCGCCAATTTCGTTACCCTTTACGCCGGTATGCAATTTCACGTCGATTACTGGCAGAAGTGGATTCTTTGGCTCACCATGGCTCAGGAACGCAAACTCATGTGACTCCTCTTCCGAATCAATTGCAGGCCGATGCGCAGCAACCTCGAAGCCCTCCCAGTTCCAAATTTTTCGCTGGCCTCGTCTTAAGAAATTGACGCGCTTATACCAACTTCCATATCCATTCGCAATCAAAGATTTTTCGGCAGCTTTCAATCTTGGCTCAATGGCGTCAGAAGCGATGAGTCTGGACTTCTTTGTCATTTGGATTGACAGGTGAACTCCTTCAAACTCCCTCAAGCGTATGCCTAGAGATACAGCCTCGACCATATACCTCTCCGGTTCGCGGACAAACGCTCCGTCGATGCATATGCCTTGGTCACCGGGTAAGTCGTCCTCACTTCTGGCTACCAGACGCGATGCAATATCTTTCGCATCTTGAACTGCGTCCAAGTATTTGTCGTCCTCTCCGAATTCTTCGTATTCTTGGACGAACAAATCGGCGCCAACACTTACATAAGATTGGACGTTATAAAACGAACCGCTTCCTCGACCGACTCCAAAGACAATTTTATGGTTAGGCCCGGCGCCATCAACGACCTTACCAAGCATCGACGTTTTGCTAACCAATCCATCTCTGGCAAGCCACCTATCCTCCTCACTCTTGGCCACAGCCCTCTTAACAAATGCTTCCAAATTTTGGCCCTCCCCGATGTTGCGCCAAGTTTCAACTGGTATGCGAGCGGGACCGTAAGCAACCTCGGCGGCCAGTGGGACATCGATAATGAACCTGCCAATGCACAGTGGCCGGGTCTTTTCCATGACAGCCACAATTCTGTTCGAAGGATGCATTCGTTTCTCCCTGTTCAGCTCATTGCCTGCCAGGACCAGTGCCAATGACCCCATTCCGCCAAAGAGCACAAGGGCCAATCCTCGCTTCATGGATAAATTCATTTTTCAGGCCACTTCATTGAAGCCGCAATCCTGATAATGCTATAAAGGGTTGCACGAATTGCTTTTGTGTTGCTGTAGCTTTCTTGGTGCTCATACCCCGTTTGCCGAAACACACCCTTAAATTTTCCAAATAAGAGTTGATGGTCCGACGATCGAACTGGGACTGTCTGGTCTCCGGCGCCCGCGGCAGGAGCGAGCTTGATCGTAATGCCACTAGTAAGATCCTGCCCGACCTGTGACTGTTGAGTTACTGAGAAATGCCCTTGTCCGTTATCAGACTCAATCTGTAGTTCGTTCCAATCATGTGCAAGAACAGGCAACTCATATTTCCATGTAACCGTCTCCCAGGACGGCCTCGCTGTGTCAGCGCCATAATGTGCATAGCTTTGACGATGATATGTATGCTCAATATCGAGATGAAATTTCTTCGCTATCTTAAGTAGCTCGCAGCTCGCCTCAAATCCAGCCTTCCGGCCGTCTGCAGGATTCAGCCATTCCTCTCTAAGCAAGCGATACCATTTGTCGCGAAGACAATAGATTTCCGCATATGGATCGCCGTTCTTTGGAAGGCGTTCGATAACCCTTCCCTCGTGCTGTATTTGCAGCCAACCGTTTCCGTACGCGCAGCTAGGCAAGAGTTGAAGCCCACCAACTGAATTCCCCAGAACGCAAGTCACTTCCGCGCCATGATTTCCAAGAATCTTAGGTGTCGGGGCAGCGCCAAGAAATCCTTCTTCGAAGCCGCATCGCATTCTTTTATATGCGGAGGGTGCCCCCAAAGCCGGCTGAACTCCATGCACAATTCCTAGTATTTTGTCCTCAACATTTCCCATGTTTGGGTGAACTAGCGCACGACCAACAAGTCCCCCCATCGAATGCGTAACTACTATCACTTTCTCGCACTGAACACCGCACTTCCTGTACTTTTCAATTAGCTTGTTGATCCGCGTGGCCAGGAGACTCGCTGACTTCTCAATTGGTTGAAGCCAGTTATATCCCATCGCATGCACAGGAAAAATGCAGTTCTTAGTTGCCTCTTTTAGCTCTCCTTCGGTCAGCGGTGTAACGCTTGGTGATGGCACTGCCCCCCAAGTCATAGGATCGACATCTACAATTTGTCCCCAGCTACCACCAAACAGGTTTGGCCTATTCAGTTGTTGTTCGCATATCTCCAAAATATGTCGATAGCTCGTGAAATACACTTCACCCCAGCCGCGCCCTAATGCCTTCTCTTCCTTCGTCCTAGAAGGCCTTACCGTTGGTGGATCGTCCTCAAGCAACAAGGCGTCAGCGGAATGTATCGTCACATGAATGGAACCACAGCTATGCCTTTGAGCGGCGGTTTCTGAAGAGTCTCCACTTGGAGCATGTCCATCATCGTAAGTGTCTACTTCGGTACTTATCGGGTCGAGTTGCAATTGCCTATCCGCTGGCGAAGCATTCAAGAGTGCCAACATCTCAAGCTTCCTGTCTGGGCGCCAGGCGATGTTGTTGCTCTTACCAATCCGGCGTTGCCTTTCAGCAGACATCCTCAAGTTCGAACCCATTATTCCGGGTAAGAAAACGATGGGGATGGCACGCCTTGGAGGAATTCGAGCTGTTTGCGGGGACCTATCCTCTTTCGGTGTTACATACCCAACAGCTTTGATCTTGCCGGCATCAACAAACGAGGGAATTTGGGTGCTCATATTCGCCTTAGTCCAGAATCTCTATCTCATATTGCGCAAATGCAGTCTTGGATTTAAAGCGCTCTGTGAGGCCATCAGCATCTGTTACCCCCTCATGCGTTTTCCCATCTTCGACCTTGATTCGGTATCTGCAATTGGATAGGGGCTCTTCAGTTTGACTATCGAGAACTTTCACTTGTTGATCATGCTCGACGTCGGTGCTCGGTACTCTTATGCCCTCGTTATTACCATTGCCACCGTTGGTGTGCTCAAACTTAGAAGACTTAATCGTGTGCGTACCGCTACTCTGTTGGGTAATTCTTCCGTCAGCGCAGTCAATTTGCGTGCCCTGTGCGACGAACCTAATTGCCGGCGAGTGGAGCTCAATTTTCTCATTGGCTATCAGCTTGATTTTCTTGGAAGTCGAGATCTCAATACTGCCGTTTTGAGACTGGATCTTAATATCGCCGCCTGCAGCGATGAGCTTCATTCCGAGCTTGCAAGCTAAGACGCTCACGCCTTTTGCCGCCCTCGCAAACAGATTGCCTCCGGCACCGATACTGGTGTCGCGACCACTGTCAGCATGAATGTCTTCTTTGGATGCAAGCGCGATTGATTCAGCAGAGCCGGCGATGATCCCGCCACGTGCAGATATGGCGACCAATGGTTCGCCGCCGCCTTCCGTCCATCCTTCGAGCTTGCCTACCAAGTCGCCGAGCGAATCGTCTGTTGCTCCGTCTTCCGAAGATTTGGATGCAACCTCGGCCAGATGCCTGTAGATGTCATGCGCTAGCTTCGCCGCACCAAGGGATGGCTCGCGGTCTAACATCTCTTTCTTCGCTGTAGAAAAGGGCGAAGCGGATACCAGAACCCCTGATTCACCGCGGACAGATGCAGCGAGTTTCGTTACGATTTCTGCACCTTCGCCACGTTTCTCACCCGCTCCGCCTGCCTTTTCGTGCGTTATGAAGCCAAGATTGAGCTGAGCCCATGAGTGCTCGCTCGCCAGTTGCGCGCTAATTTCACCTTTCGTATCATCAAACCGCAGGCGATTTGCGCGGCTGCCATTCACTTCCCGGCTCCTCATACCGGAGAGGTATCGATTGCCCGGCAATTCGCCTGCTTGGCTCAATGCGGGCGGCTGCGCACTTTGGTTATATGTTTGCCCAACGATGACCGGCTTGTCTGGATCGCCGGAGAGGAATGCCACCAACACTTCACTTCCCACCCGCGGCAAGTACAAGCTACCGCATTGGTGCCGGCTCCCTGGCCCATCTCCGGCCCAATTGTTCGCAACGCGAATCCACGCAGAGTCCGCGTCGTTGTTTTTTGCTCCGGCTCCTTGTGCATGTTCGTGGTCAGCCATCCGCGTACTTTGAAATCTCACTTTCACGCGCCCCAGTTCGTCACAATGAACCTCTTCGCCTTCAGGTCCTACGACAATGGCGCTTTGCATCGGCACGTTAGGCATCTCGGTCCGAGCGTCGTAGGCTGGGACAATCGAGATACCTCGCCGCACAGCGGTGAATTCAACTTTGACGCGGGTGCTGGAGTGGGCTTGGTCAAAACTCGCTAACACTTCGGGAACAGCCCATCGGTTGCGCGAAAACATGCGTTGTACTCGCTCTGCAATACCTTTCGAAAAATTATTTGAAATCCTCATTTGCATCGAGACCACGACAAAGTCGGCCTCACTACTTATGTGAGCGTCGATCTCTGGATGCCCTTCGAGTGAGAAGTATTCACCCACGCACATATCGCGCACACTGCCCTCGCCATGGAAGCATTTGGAATCGAGGTCGTGACGATTCATGGCCAGCTCACCAACCTGGCAAAGGTCGTCGTAGTCGTCTCCGGCGTGAGGCGTAAGCATCTGGTAATCATCCAGGCTGGCGGCCATTTCGTTGCCGGCCTCGCCCTGGTCAGAACTGCCTTGCGCGCTGGCCAGCATGAAGTCTGAACTTCGCGGATTCTTATAGTCCCAGCTGAATCGCGTCACCCGAGAAGGCTGCAGCGTGCGAACTGCGCACCAGGAATTAATCGCGTCGCGCTCTTCAGTCGCAGCATCGCGGTGATAACGCACGACGCCGGCAGCGTTTGGCGAAAGGCTGTCCGGATGGTTGAACAACACCATCGTGTGCGATGGCGAGCTTTGTTGCTCGGCTCGGAAATACCACGCAACGCCGCGGCGCTTAAGCAAGCGGCGGATGAATGCAGCATCTGATTCGTTGTATTGCATCGTGAATTCGCGCTGCGGATAAGTGCGATGCGCGAACAGTTCGTCCATCTCGTAGCGGAAGCAGGTCCCGATGATGGGGTTTTTCTGGATCCATTCATCGAGGATCAGCGTCACGATCTCCACTTCGTTCTTGTTGCGGAATACGCGGGTGTTGGTGCGCTTCTCCATGATGGAGAGCGCGTCGCGTAACACCAGTTGGTAGCTGGCCAACCCACCGTCGCTGTCGCCGGCGCGGGCTTCGGTGACAATGCCGCAGATGCTGCGCAAGTCGCCACGATCGGTAACGATATCGATCGCCACTGGCAGCGCAATCAGCTCTTTCAGCGGAATGAAGGCATCGAGCGAGACGCACATGATGCTGTATTCAACGCTTCCACAAATCGAATCGCTACCTTGCACGACTTGCGGCAGCAGCACGTCTTCCAGCATTTGCGTCGGATGGGCCAGTCGCAGGCGCAGTGGACGATTCTCAGTGACCAGGTCCTTGTCTTGCTTGAAGAAGCTGAGCAGGGCGTTGTCCACGGCGGGCTCCGTTCGTCAGGTTGACGCGAGAGTCCAGTTTGCACGTGTCAATTTTCTCGACGTTGATCTTCAGCAAAAATCTATGAAGTTTGAGGCGATGCCATTCACACCCACATTATCTGCGACACCCGACGTCAATTGAGAACGGTCCTCGCAAGGAGAATACTCCGGGAACAGTAGGCCGAGTCGCGCTAAAATTGCCCCATGGTGGCCCCTTTTTCGCCGCGCATGAGTTCCGATGAAACCCTCCCCCGCCCCCAACATCAATCATTCGAAAGTTGTACACGAAACCGAGGCGAGTCTCGGCGTTAGCATCCCGTCAGCCTACGAGCAGCGATCACGGCAATGGATTCAACAGAATGTCGATTTCGTGATTGCTTACAACCATCGGGTGGAAACTGAAGGCGTGGCACTAGAAGAATGGCGGGCATTCTAATGTGCCGACTATTGATATTCCACTTGGCCAGCCCACTTTCATGATGAAACCGGACAAGCCAATCGCAGCATACCGGCAAATGCGCCAGCAGCCCCTATGGCGCCTGCTGGCATCGGCCAATGGCCCAACCGTACTGGCGCTGCTGCAGGCGCATTTGTATGAGGGTGAGCGCAGCCTGCCCGCCTCCATCCTGCACGAGCGTCTCGAGCGCGAACTGGAACGGTTGCGCAACCTCGGCGAGGATTGGCCGCAGACGGCGCAGCAGTACGCCGCCTCCTGGCTGGCCGACGGTTATCTCGAACGCCGCTTCCCGCCGGGATCGAAAGAAGAAGAATACGAACTGGCCACATCCACTGTGGAAGCGATCCGCTTCGTCTCCAGCCTGGCGAAGCCCCACAGTGCAGCCACCGAGAGCCGCCTTGGCCTGGTAATCAACGCCCTATCCAGACTGTCCGACGATACGGATGCCGACAACGCCCGCCGCATCGCCCGCCTGCGCGCGGAGCAGGAGCGCATCGAGCGCGAGATCGTCGCGATTGAACATGGCACAGTCCAGGTCCTGCCGGAAGCGGCGGCCCTGGAACGAACACGCGAAATCATCGCGCTCGCAGACAACCTCGCCGGCGACTTCCGCCGCGTGCGCGACCAGTTCGAGCAACTGAATCGCGAACTGCGTGAACGCATCATGGACAACGATGGCAGCCGCGGTGAAGTGCTGGATTCCCTCTTCGCAGGCATCGACCTGATCGGGGAAAGCGAGGCAGGCCGCACCTTCGCGGCTTTCTGGCGCCTGCTGACCGATCCGGTGCAATCCGCCACGCTGGAAGATGCGCTGGACCAGTTGATGTCGCGCGACTTCGTGGCAGCGCTGGACCCGGCCGAGCGCAAGTTTCTGCTGCGCCTGACGCGTACGCTGCTGGAGCAAGGCGGCATCGTCCATGAAGTGCTGCAATCCTTCGCCCGCAGCCTGAAGCATTTCGTGCAAAGCAGGGAATTCATGGAGCAGCGCCGCCTCACGCAATTGTTGCGCGCCGCCCAGCGATCGGCGCTGGCGCTAAAAGAGGAAGTCAAGGCAACCGACACCCTGAATTTCACCGTGGAGCTGACCAGCAGCAAGCTGTCCTCGCTGTCGCAATGGCTGCTGCATGATCCCGCATTGCAGGCCTTGCCGGACCGGATGGCCGACGGCGCCGCCGCACCGATCGACCTGGCTACCATCGGCGAGCTGGTGGCCCAGTCGGAAATCGACTTCCGCACGCTGGCCTCCCATGTGCAGGCAGTACTTGCCACGCGCACGCAAGCCTCCATTGCGGACGTACTGACAGCATTCCCGGCAGCACAAGGCTTGGGCAGCGTCATCGGCCTGCTGTCTCTGGGCAGCCGCTACGGCATGGTGGGACAGGATAGCGAAACCGTGTCTTGGATTGGCGGCGACAATGTCCAGCGCAGGGCTACAATACCGGCTATTTACTTCTTCAAGGATCAACAGGATGGACTTGCCAGAGCAGGCGGAGCTGCAAGCTGAACCAGCACCCCAGCCTACTGCGTTATTCATCAACGATACGGGCGTACTTCCACTGGACACGCGTCGCGTACTGGTGCAGCTGTTGTCCGGCCCTTCACTGGAAGGCCGCCGCCATGCCAAATTATGGCCGGTGCTGCTGCGCGACGAGGCCGTCATACAGCGCCGCCTGCACGAGTTGTTCCTGGAACTGGTGATCGACCGCGATATGCAAGTGGCCTTCACCCGCCAAGTCGATGCCGGCGACCTTGAGGTGCCGATCCTGTTGCGCCGCGCCCAGCTTACCTTCATCGACTCTGTTCTCGTGCTCTTCCTTCGGCAGCGCCTGACCCAGGCCGAGGCGCATGGCGAGCGCGCCGTAATATCGCGCGACGAGATGGTGGAGAACCTGGTGCTGTATGAACGTGCCGCCAGCACCGACCGCGCCGGCTTTACCAAGCGCATCGCCGCTTCGATCGAGAAGATGAAGAAGCACAATATCCTGCAGAAGATCCGTGCCAGCGAAGACCGCTTCGAGATTTCGCCGACGCTGAAACTGCTGTTTACCGCCGAGGAGATTGTGGCGCTGACAGCCCTGTACGACGCCATGGCTGCCGGCCAGACACCCGAGCTGGCGCGGCAGCCGCTCGACGATGGCGAGGACGAGGAATGAACGACCAGTTCCGCATGGCGCGCCTGCAGGTGTACAACTGGGGCACGTTCAGCGGCCTGCACGAGATCCCGATCAGCGAGCGTGGCTTCCTGATTGTCGGTCCTTCCGGCGCAGGCAAGTCCACCTTGCTGGATGCATTCTCCGCCCTGCTGGTGCCACCGCGCTGGGTCGACTTCAACGCGGCGGCGCGCGAGGCCGACCGCAAAGGCCGCGACCGCAACCTGGCCAGTTACATCCGCGGCGCCTGGTCGGCGCAAAGCGACGGCACGTCCGGCCTCACCACCACGCGCTACCTGCGCGGCGGCACCACCACCTGGTCCGCCATTGCGCTGCACTACCACAACAGCAATGGGCAAGATGTTGTCCTGGTCCAGCTATTCTGGTTGCGGGGGAACAGCAATGCCAATACCGACGTCAAGCGCCTTTTCCTGGTGCTGGAGCGCCCGTTCGACTTGCGCGAACTACAGGACTTCGGCAGCACCAACTTCGATGTGCGCAAGCTGAAGCAAGCCTATTCCGATGCCCATATCAAGGACGACTTCACCCCCTACTGCGAGCGCTTCTGCCGTCTGCTCGGCATCGACAATGAACTGGCACTGCGCCTGCTCCACAAGACGCAATCGGCCAAGAACGTCGGCGACCTGAACACCTTCCTGCGCGACTTCATGCTGGAAAAGCCGGAAACCTTCGAGGTAGCGGACCGGTTAGTCAATGAATTCGGAGAGTTGAACGAGGCGCACCAATCGGTGGTAACCGCCCGTAGGCAAGTCCAGACCCTGGCGCCGGTGCGTGCGCGGCACCAGCAGATGGAGCAGTTGCAGCTGGAACGCAACGGCTTGCGCGAGCTGGAAGAGGGCTTGAACAGCTACCGGGAGCAGTTGCGTATGCGCCTGCTGGCAACGCATATTGCGGAGCTGCGTATCGAGGCCGATGGCATGTCGGGCCGCGTGCAACAGTTGCGTGGCACCCTGGAAAACAGGGAGCTGGCCTTGCGCGACCTGGAGCAGCAACGCAGCGCGGCCGGCGGGGACAGGATCGAACAGCTGGAAATCGAACGCCGCCTGGTGGAAGACCAGCGCATCGGACGCATGGCCAAGCGCACGCAGGCCGTGAATGCATGCAAGGCCCTGGACTGGAGCTTTGCCGGCTCGCCCGAGGGTTTTGCCGCCCTGGTCGGCCAGGCGCGCCAGGAGCTGGACGACTGGCATCAGCAAGCCGCCGGCGAAGACCGCCTGCTGGAACTGGGCCGCGCGCGTGACGACGTCAAGCGCAAGCGCGATGCAGTCTTGCAAGAACTTCATTCGCTGCGCCGCCAGCCGAGCAATATCCCGGCCCACATGCTGGAAATGCGGCGCCAGCTGGCCATCGCCATCGGCGTAGGACCGGATGCCTTGCCCTTTGCAGGCGAACTCCTGGACGTGAAACCGGAAGAGGAAGCGTGGCGCGGCGCCATTGAACGCGTACTGCACGGCCTTGCGCTCTCGATTCTGGTCGATGAAGAACACTATGCGGCCTTGTCCAGCTACGCCAATGATGCAAGCCTGGGGCAGAAGCTGGTCTACCTCCGCACCAGCCGCAGCGAACAGGCGCAGGCGCGGCCACTGCGCTCGGCGTCCCTGGTTGCCAAGCTCAATGTGAAGGGCGGTCGCTTTGCAGAATGGCTGCAGGGCGACCTGCGCCAGCGCTTCGACTATGAATGCGTTGATTCGATGAAGGCCTTTCGCGCCGCCCCGGAGCGCGCGCTCACGCGCGAGGGCCAGGTCAAACATAACCGCTCACGGCACGAGAAGGATGACCGCAGCAGCGTGAACGACAGGCACCATTGGGTGCTGGGTTTCGATAACCGCGACAAGCTGGCCCTCTACGAGCAGCAGGAGCAGCAACTTCGCCTGCAGCAGGACGGGTTGGAAAGCCAACTGGATACGCTTGGCAAACAGCGCCGCGAAGCCGCTATGCGCGTGCTGCAGTGCCAGACCCTGGTCAACCTGCAATGGCAGGAGATCGAAGTGGAACCGCTGGTCCAGCGCATCAGCGCTATCGACCGCCAGTTGGCATCAATCCGCGAAAGCAATACCAATCTCCAGGCGATCGATGAACGTCTCCGCCAGCAGCGCGATCTGGTGCAGCATGCAGCTGCTGCAATGAAAAGTGAAGAGGTTGCGCTGCTGTCGCTGCAAGGGAAGATCCATGAACACGAAAGTCAATTGGCCGCGACCAAGGAAGACCCATCCGTCATTCCGTTGACCCCGCACCAGCAAGCCGGCCTGGACGAGCGCTACCAGCGCTTGCCGCAGCAGCCGACGCTGAAGGGAGTCGATAGTGCAGACCGCACCGTGCGCAAAGGAATTTCAGACGAAATCCTCGGCCTGAGCGAAGACATCGGCGATTGCGTCAAGTTCATCGAAGCGCAGTTCTCCACCTTCATCAGCACTTGGCGCGCTGATGCAGAAGGCCTGGATGCCGCATTGGCTTCGGCCGGCGACTTCTTCACCAAACTGGCGCGCCTGGAAACGGATGGCCTGCCGGCACATGAACAACGCTTCTTTGACCTGTTGCGCAACCAGAGCCACCAGAACCTGGCCGCCCTCTCCACCTACCTGAGCGACGCGCGCAAGGCCATCCTGGCTCGTATGGAACTGGTGAACGAAAGCCTGCGCCAGGTGCCTTTCAACCGTAACGAGGAGCGTACGACTTTCCTGCAGATCCAGCCCAAGGACCGGCAATTGCCGGAAGTGCGCCGGTTCAAGCAGGACATCCTCGATGCCCTCAGCCACGCGTGGAGCGACGACCCGCAAACAGCGGAAGCGCGCTTCATGGAACTGCGCCGCCTGGTCGGCCGCCTTTCCAGCCAGGACGCGGACCTGCGCCGCTGGCGCGAATCCGTGCTGGATGTACGCCTGCACGTCGAATTCATTGGCCGCGAATATGACGATCAAGGCGTTGAGCATGATGTACTGGAAAGCGGCGCCGGCAAGTCGGGTGGCCAACGCCAGAAACTGGCCACGACCGTGCTGGCTGCAGCGCTGCGCTATCAGCTCGGCGGAGGTGACAGCGGGGTTCCGCTCTATGCACCGGTTGTGCTGGACGAAGCCTTCGACAAGGCCGACAACGAATTCACGGCACTGGCAATGAACATCTTTGCCAACTTTGGCTTCCAGATGATCGTCGCGACTCCGCTGAAGTCGGTAATGACGCTGGAACCCTTCATTGGCGGCGCCTGCTTCGTGGCGATTCGTGACCGCCGTGAATCAGGTGTGCTCCTGATCGAATATGACGAAGCGCAACGACGGCTGAAGCTGGCCGACGAGGTGCGAGCGGAGGCTGCGCTTGAAGCTGCCGGGTGAAGTCGAAGCGCTGCTGAAAAAGCGCTTCGCCGGCAAACACCGCGAATGGCTGGCCGCCGACGATCCGACCGAGCAATGGCCGCTGGTCATCGCGCTTGGGCCGCCAAGCGAAGCGGAAGCATTAAAGCAAACCGAAGCCGTTCGCGCCTGGGTCGAGGCCTGGCGCGCTTGGCGCGGCGAAGGCGAGCTGCAATGGGTGGAGCGCCGCTGGCGCGTGCTGGGCACGCAGCGTCTTCCTGAGAGCTTGCGCCTGGACGGGCCGCATGCGGTCTGTGCGTGGATCGGTGAGCTGGCGCGCTGGCAGCTCGCCGAGCAGCGCCATTGGACATTGTGCCAGCGCTGGCCACAACTGGCGCCCACCGCAGCCCGCCTTTTCAACGTGCTGGCGGACGTGGAGGACGCAGACTTCACGCGTATCCAGGCTGTGCTGGCGTGGCTCGAAGACAATCCGGCATCCGGACTCTATCTTCGCCAGTTGCCGATTCCAGGCATGGATACAAAGTGGATAGAGTCGCGCAAGGGATTGCTGGCGAAGCTGTTGGCTGGAATACGAGGCTTGCCTGGCCCGAGCGACGATTTCTACGCCCTTTGCGGTTTGCAGGCGCCGCCCACGCTGGTTCACTTGCGGCTGCTCGATCCGGCGCTCAGGGCTGCGACCAACGGCCTGTGCGACATTTGTGCGCCGGCTGCACAACTGGCGAACATGCAACTGGAACCCTCCACCGTGCTGGTTGTAGAAAACTTGCAGACCGGACTGGCCCTGCCGGATTTGCCGGGCGCCGTTGCCTTCATCGGCCTGGGATACGGTGTCGATGTACTGTCGCAGATCCCGTGGATCAGCCATCGCAAATGCCTCTACTGGGGCGATATCGATACACATGGCTATTCCATCCTGCATCGCGCACGCAGCCACATTTCCCAGCTTCAGTCCCTTTTGATGGACGAGGCGACCTTGTTGCAGTTTTCCTCGCTTTGGGGTACGGAGCAGGAGCAATGTGCTGCAGAGGATCTGTCGCTCTTGCAGCCCTCGGAACTCGCGGTGTACCGGGGCCTGAAGGAACATCTCTGGGGGTATCGCCTAAGGCTTGAGCAGGAGCGGATTTCGTGGCCTGTTGCACTGCAGGCCCTGCTTCGTGCAACGGGCTGAATTACAGCATGTCCGGCGAAATACGGCTTGCCTCCTCAGCCAATGTTGCCAGCCGATCTGCCTGGGACAAGGCAAACTCCGCAATCTGGTCCACCAGCGCTCGCTCCCCAGGCAGATAGGCTTGGCTATTCGCCACCTCCACGGCGTGTTTTCTCACACCTTCCCGCAAACGGCGGCATTCACGCACCAGCAGTTGCCGGTCGATTGCGCAGCGCTGGGCAAAGTCGGCCAGCGTGTATGCCTTGATCTGATCGAGATTGAACTCGTCTCCGAATGCCATTGCCAGGTCGTGCGAGAACTGCGGGTATTGCACGACGCTCACCAGGTCATACCAGGGTGCGGCTTGCAGGCCAGACCGGTGCACGAAGAAGGAGAAGTTCTTCCCATGGGCGTCGCTATTACCGATCACAAATTGGAAGAGCGCCCAACGCAACATGACAAGCCTGTCAGCCGCTTTTCGGGTGGCATGTTCAAGCAGATCGAAGAGCTTGGGAAGGCTGACGCCATCGCGATATAACGCGGCCTCGCCTACGCTGCCGATATTGCGCTCGTATTTGTACGCGGCCGGCAGGTCGCTGGCCTGGCACGCGTCGATGATGTGCTTGCGCTCCACCCATGCTTCACCTGTGCCGTTGTGAGCCATGCGGTCAAAGCGGGTAATCGCGAGCACCGGACGGGGTGTGCGGAGAATACTTACGTCGGCGGCAGGCAGGCCAAGGCGACGGGCCAGCGTCATGCAGAAGTGCTCATTGGCCACCATATGCGGAAGGCGTGCGTCTGCGGGTTCCGGTTTGAGAATGTGAGTGGAGGCCAGCGGGAAGTCGGGCAGGAAAATTGACACTTCGCCAGGCTCGCCGTTTGCGTAGACAAGCAACTTGTCCTGGTAGCCGGCGACCGACATTCGAACCTTCCCATCCCACTCCACAAGCGGACGGGATTCTCTTTCGCCGATGCGTTCATCCAGTTCCGCAAGGGAGATCTCGCGCGGATGAATTCTCTCGGGCTCCGTACTGCCATCTTCCCCGTGCGGCAGGAATCGGAATGCGCCGGTGGTTTCCGCACCCAGAGCGCGGATCAAGCCATAGACGTTGCTCTTCGCGACACCCTGGGCCGATGCCACGATGTCCAGCGCCCGCCCCTCTGGCAAAAGGTTTTCGATGAATCGGCGGATTGAAGCTGAACTGTATTCCCCATCCAGCGGGAGTACTGGAGATAGCGCAAAGGCCTGTCGGTCTGCCGACCAGTCATCCGCATAGCGCAAGGACCATGATTCGTTGAGCGGATCGTAGCCAATGTCAGCGACATGGCGCTTATGCAGCCATAAACTTAGCTGGTGATTTGGCTGATTCATGTGGCCTCATCGCCGTTTAGCCTGCCTTGAGGCAAGCGGTCGAGAAGCTCGTGGTCTTTTGGTGCAATGACAAGGACAAGGCCAAGACCGTCCAGAACTGCCAGGAGCTTGTCGGTGCGAATGCCCCCTGCGCCGTTTTCAAGCCGCGACAGCAGATCCACCGAGACACCGTTCAGCGCCGCTGCATCATCGATGCGCAGTCCTTGTAGCTTGCGGTGCGCTCGCACCTGGCGGCCGACGTCGGCCAAGTCGCTTACGACCTGCACTGCCGGCAACGCCGGGGAGATTTTCGGGCTCATGTTTCGGAATTTCAGAAAGTTTTGAGTCTATGAACAGTATAGTCCACATATTTCTGGTTTGCCGAAATTTCTTCGAAATTGCCTTATCCGAGTAACTAGTTTCTGATATTCCGAAACTCCAGGCTTCTTACTTGCTACTGTGGCGTTTTGAGCAAAATCATCGAGCAACCGAAAACACTGTTATTCTCCCAGTTCGTCGTTTTTCAAACAGCAGCGGCAAAGGGGACGGTCATGACGAAGCTCATTCGGTTCGTGCGCCTGGTTTCTCTGTTGGGCGCAAGCGTGGTTTGTAGTGCGGCATATGCAGATCCTTTCCTCGTCGGGCGCGGCATGTCCGACATCACGGGCGAGGCGGCGGAAGTGGGCATGATGGGGTATGGCTCGACCTCGCAGGTGTCGGCGGGCATCCACATGCGGCAGCGGGCGCGGGCTTTCATCGTGGTGGACCAGGCCAGCGGCAAGCGCATGGTCTTCGTCAATAATGACCTGGGCATGGTGTTCCAGGGCGTGCAGCAGGCAGTGCTGCGGCAGTTGCAGGCGCGGTATGGCAGCCTGTATTCGGCGGAGAACGTGATCCTGTCCGCCACGCATACGCACGGCGGGCCGGGTGGGTTTTCGCACTACGCGCTGTACAACTTCACTACCTACGGTTTCAACCCGCGCACCTTCGATGCGATTGTCAGCGGCATTGTGGCGGCGATCGACAAGGCGCATAGCGACCTGAAGCCGGGCAGCATCGCTATCGGCAAGGGGGAGCTGACGGATGCGAGCAATAACCGTTCGCTGCCGGCCTACCTGCGCAACCCGCAGGCGGAGCGCGATCGCTGGGGGCGCCAGATCGATCCGGAGATGACGGTGCTGCGCTTCCGCCAGGGCGGCAACGATGTGGGCGTGATCAGCTGGTTCGCTACCCATGGCGTGTCGATGACGCCGATGAACCGGTTGATCACGCCGGATAACAAGGGCTATGCGGAGTGGCGCTGGGAGCATGAACTGAAGGGCGTGCGCTACAACTCGGATGGCGATTTCGTGGCGGCCTTTGCGCAGTCGAATGCGGGCGACATGACGCCGAACCTGAACCTGGATGGCACCGGTCCCACGGCTAATGAATTCGATAACACGCGCGTCATCGGCGAGCGGCAGTTGCAGAAGGCGCTGTCCATCTACAACGGGGCGCTGGAGACCCTGGCGGGGCCGGTGGATTACCGGCAGCGGTATATCGATTTTTCGCGCGTGACGGTGGCGGCGCCGTTTGCGGATGGGGTGGCGCGCAGCACTTGTCCGGCCGCTATCGGCACTGCGTTTGCGGCGGGCACGGAAGATGGGCGTGGGCTGGATGGCTTCAACGAAGGCGACCTAGCGGGCAATCCGTTCTTCCAGGCGCTGGGCGGCATCATCGCGCCGGCGCCGCAGTGGGTGCGCGATTGCCATGGAGTGAAGCCGGTGTTGCTGTCGACAGGTACGCAGACGCCCTTCCCCTGGTCGCCGGAGGTACTGCCGGTTTCCATCGTGCGCATCGGGCAGCTGGCGATCATTGCGGCGCCGGGGGAGTTCACCATCATGTCGGGGCGGCGCGTGCGCGATACCGTCCGGGCGGCGTTGGGGCCAGATGTGCGGTACCTGGTGTTTGCCGGCTATGCGAATGCCTATTCGGGCTATGTCACCACGCCGGAGGAATACGATGCGCAGCATTACGAGGGTGCTTCCACCCATTTCGGCAAGTGGACGCTGGGGGCTTACCAGCAAAGCTTCCATGAACTGGCGACGGCGCTAAGGCAGGGCACGGCGGTTGGCGGCAGCGCGCCGGTGCGGGATTTGAGCGGAAACCAGATGTCGTTCCAGACGGGCGTGGTGCTGGATAACACGCCGATCTTCAAGAGCTTTGGCGATGTGGTGCAGCAGGCGAATGCGAGCTATGCGCGGGGCCAGCGCGTGGAAGTTTCGTTCTGGACGGGGCATCCCAAGAACAACCTGCGGCTTAACGGTACCTTCCTTGAGGTGCAGCGTTGGGATGGCGCGGCGTGGCGTACCGTGGCGGTGGATGGCGACTGGAATACTACTTATCGCTGGGTGAGGATCGACCCGGTGTGGGGTACTTCGCAGGCGGTGATCGGGTGGACCATTCCTGCCGATGCGGCGGCCGGGCAGTATCGCATCCGGCATTACGGCGATTACAAGAACGGCTGGAATGGCGCCATCTATGGCTTGACGGGAACCAGCAGGACGTTCACCGTGAACTGAGTTTGCGCTGGCGCAGCCGCATGGCGATTGGCAGCAGGGATGTCAGCACGAAGAACGGGAGCGACGTCCAGGTGCTGAGGAAGAAGTCGAAAATGAAGTAGTAGTAGTCCCGGTCATACTGCAAACCTTTCAGGAGCCATGCCACGATCACGGCTGCGAACTGCAGGAGTATTGCGTGGTTCAGCATCGCCAGCCAACGCAAAGGCGGCTGACGCTGAACCAGCTGAATCTGCAGCATTACTGCGAAGATGCCCGCTGCCATGACGGTTAGCGGGGCTCTTACGATCTCGAGGATCTGGAGGTAGGTCCAGGTGAATTCGATCATTGCCAGTCAGGCGAACGAGCTGGTGGTTGCAGCGCTAAGCACTGCAAAGTAAAGAATGAACAACGCTGGCGCCAGCCAGAATTGGTGGACAAGTGAGTGGCTTCGGAAGAACAGCGCTCCACCAACGGCGCCGAATACCAGCAGGAACGGGGCGACTGCAACCAGGCCATACATCACGCCATAGCTGAACATGTCGGTGTTGAGCAAGACCAGGACAAAGACGATGAACGAATACACCACTGTGATGATTCCGATGATGCCGGCCGTTATGGGGTGACGCTTGATCGCTACTTCTTCTTCCATTGCACTCAAAATTATCAAAAAGGCAAACCATAACAGGGCTTGTGTTTTCCTGCCGCACCGTTGATCGTTCTCAAAGCCTGCGCCTGCTGCCGCTGCCTACAATCGGATTCACGCCAGATTGGGGGAGACAGCCATGGAGTTCAAGGTCTTTGCAGACAAGTCTGGGGCGTTCGTCTTTACTGCGCCAGGCTCACAGGAGACGTCCGATAAATTCGACCGGCTGGTCGATGCTTTCGATGATGGGCTGATACATCAAAGGCGCATGGCGGCCATTTGCGAATCCACGATCCGCGATTGTCGGCAGTTGCTGCGGCCCTACCATATCCTCGCTACGATCCATTTTTCAAAACGCAAGCACGCGAAGGCGCTGGAGATTGCGGTGCGGGGGATCCGGGCCGTTCACGGCTTGATTCCTGACGACTTCGCTGGGGCCTTCCCGTGGCACCACGATGGGAACCGGCCTTACCTGGCGTTGTTGAAGACTATCCTGCTTTGCTATATCGCCGAGAAGAAGTACGAGAAGGCTGCCGGCTGGTGCAAGTTGATCCAGCGTGCGGATCCGGACGATAGTTGCGGTGTGCGTTTTGTGATCGGCCATGTCTTGCTGCGGGCGGGTGAGCACGATCAGGCGCATGCGTGGTTTGTCGAGCACGGAGACGAGTATTCGCCCTATTTCTATGAGCTTGGCTTCAGTCTCTTTCGGCAGGAAAGGCTGGTTGAGGCGGCGACGGCATTCCGGCGCGGCATTGCGATCAATCCCTACATCGCTGAGATGATCTTCTACGGCTACCAGCCGAATCCTTATCCCGTCATGCATTTCTGGGCGAATGAGAAGCCGCCGCTGGCCAAGCTGTACCTCGGTTCTTATGGCGAGATCTGGGAGGATGCTGTGGAGGCGCAACGCTTCCTGTACTGGCTCTTCAACCAGTCTGCTGTGCTGGCGGAGCGGGCGAGGATGATGTCGTGCAGGGAGCAACGGTCCATCGACCTGCGCCTGCCGCAGCCGGATGCGCAGGTGGCGCATTATCGCGAACTTGTTGCGGCCATTGATGACAAGCTATCCAGCGAGATAGTGCAGCGCAGGCCTAACGGTGAAGACGAGCTGGAGTGGCCGTGGCAGGTCTATAACTGATTCACGCGAGCGGGCGCGTTCCGGCACGGGGGCCTGCTTCGCATAGCACCTGGCCAATTTCGCTGGCGATCCGGAGGTGGGCGAAGCGGTTTTCGCGCAGCTTGTCGGCCAGGGTGGCAAGGAGGATTTCGGCGAGCATGTGGATGCTGTGGGTGCGCAGGGCGGCCTGGTCGACCAGGAGGGTGAACTCGGTGCCGTGCATGTGGATTCGGCCCATGGGGTGGTTCAGCCAGGCTGTGGAGGGTTTGGCGGAAAGGCTCTTCAGGCTTTCGGTGTAGGGGCAGCCGTGGAGTTGCAATAGCTTGTGCACGGCTGGCAGCGTGGTGTCTTCCGCGTAGAGGCTGTCGCACACAGCGCTTGGACTGGGAAGACGGCGCGAGGCGGTTGGGGAGTGCATGAAGCGGATGGGGAAGCTGCCGGCGCTGGATTCTGTTGTCAGGCGGGAGGCGGAACGTGGAAGTTCAGCGTTCGTGCAGGTCAGCTGCAAGGAGATCGTTCCTGTTTCCAGCCTCGCGGGGCGCTGCTCGCGGTCTACGAAATTCAACGCAATTCCTTCGCTCTCGTCCAGTTGCCAGTAGGGGCCGGGGTCCGTGTGAGCGGTGCCGTGGAACGGGGGCAACACGCGGTCGCCGTTGCGGCTCATGAGCGAGACCTTGTCGATGCTGTAGATGGCTAAGCCGGGCTGGCTTGGCGTGACTGAGTAGGCTTCGCTGCGGCCGTCCATCCGGATTGGGGCTGCGGCTTGCGGGAAAAGGTTGATGGCCGGGGCGCAGGAGAGGCAGAAGTTTGTGGCGCTGGCGTGGCGCAGGCGCGGGTCGCGTGCCGGGAGGACGATGTGCAGGGTGATGCGCTTGCAGCCGGGCGGACAGCAGGCCGAGATCGCGTGCAGGTCGAGGTCGATGAAATCGAATTTTTGCGGCAGGTGGAAGAATTCTGTCAGCAGCCGTGGGCTTTGCTGGCCGGGGTGGCGTGGCAGGAGGGAGTCTTCGCTGCTGGTGGCGGCTGCGGTGAAGGGCGAATGCGCTAATACGCGCCAGCTGCCGCCGGCCTCGAGGCAGACGCATTGGCTGTGCATCAGGATGGCGTCCAGCAGGCCGGCACTCATGTCTGGCTCGCCGTCTACGCATAGCCGGAGCATGGCCAAGGGCGGCTGGTCGAAGGTGGCGCTGCTGGAAGTGGCCTCGAGGCTGATGCACAGTGCGGAGGTGGCTTCGCCTGGAAGGCGCAGTGTTGCGGGCAGGTCGAGCGTTGGCTGGAACTTTGCACTGGCGATGGCGATTGGGGCGATGCAGACTTCGCTGGTGGTGACGAATTTTCTGGCTTCTGAGCGCAGGATTGTCCCGCGGGGCAGGCGGCTGACCGTGCTGATTTCGTTGGGACGCGCGGCGGATGTGTCGACCTGGATAATCCCGCAGGCGGGGATGGCGCGCAAGTAGTGCGGCTGCAGCGTTTGCAGCAGGGCTTTGTGGCAGTCGCCGCGGCCGTCTTCGATCATCTGCTGCATGCCGGCGTTGAGCAGTGCGACTGACTGCAGTAGGCGCTCTACTTCGGGATCGGTGCTGGCATCTCCCTCCAGTTCAAGGGCGGCTGCAGTGGCGGGGTGGGCATCGGCGTATTGGCGCGTTGCCTGGCGCAGCCGGCCCAGCTCTTGCTCGTAGTAGTGCAGAAGTGTGACCATGGTTAGCTCCGGCTGCGCAGGTTGACGACGATCTTCACGCCCGCCTCGCGTTCGAAGCGGTGCAGGCGGAAGATCCACAGATAGGCGTGCACCACCATGCGCGAGAAGGCATGCATGGCCATGGGCGTTGTGGCAAGGGCGCACAGCGCGAGGCTGCTGCTGGCGCGGTCGTAGTCGATGCTGGCGGTGAGGATGGGCGCACCGGCGGTGATGGCGGCGATCATCGTCCAGCCGTCGATGCGGCTTGGCTGGGTGGCGTGGCGGCCTATGTAGTTGAGCAAGGTGCTGAGCGAACTGGTGGTGATGGCGTCGCCCTTCAGTTGCTCGGCAAGGGTTGTTTCGAAGCGGTGGCCGGTGTTCTTGTCGGTTGCGGTACTCCAGAGGCGTACCAGCGCGAGGACGGCGGCACAGGCGGCCATTGCGGCAATGATCGTCAGCCAGGCGCCTGCTGGCATGGCGTAGGCTGCGAGCACAATCACGGGCGCGGCAAGCATGCAGATTGGGACGATGTAGATGAAGACCAGCGTGATAATGGCGATATCCATCAGGCGCTCTGGGTTGCCGCGCCTCGCAAGGCGCCACAGGTAGAACACGCCTGCCAGGTGGGCTGTCGTCAGGCACAGTTGCAGGCGCATGCCGAGCGGGTTGATGCTGATTGGCATCGCAAACAGCGATAGCAGCAGGAGCGACGTGCCCCAGACCAGGGCGGAGAAGTGCCAGAGGTTCGGGCCGAGCTGCGCGGTCGATTGTGGTTTGGGCATGTGCTCACCATTAGTCAGGGGGTTCCCTGCTAATGGTGGCACTCAAGACTTCGCCAGCGTTTGAGGTGAAACAAAGGTGCAGCGGGCGGCGCTTATGAAAGTATGTCGCTCCAGATGTTCTGCGCCCAGCTGTCGGCGTAGTGGGCTTCGAGTTCGCTGGGGCCGGGGCTCACGCCGCCGCTGCCTGGAACGGTGAGCAGCGTTTTCTTTTCAGCGTTGTAGGCGTGCACGCTGGCGACGTGGATCACTTCTTTGTCGCTTACATAGCTGTAGCAGGTGTTCGTCAGCAGCGGCGCCTGGTCGGGCGCGCGGCCGCTTAGCAGGTCGACTACGGCGGCGGCGCAGACCTTGGCATGCTGGTTGGCCATGTGGCCGGATTTGGGCATCAGCGGTGAGACCTGGATGGCGTCGCCGATCACGTGGATGTTTTTCGCTTGCGTGGATTCGAACGTGATGAAGTCAACTTCGCACCAGCGCTTGTTCATGTTAGCCAGGCCGGTCTGCGCGGCGATGGCGCCGGCGCGGTGCGGCGGCACCACGTTCAGCACGTCTGCCTTGACCTTGTCGCCCAGTTCGGAGACGGCGGTGCGGGTGGCCACGTCCACGTCAACCGTCTTGAAGCTGGGGCGGTATTCGATGATGCTGGCGTAGCGTTCTTTCCATACCTTCTTGAACAGCGGGCCTTTGCTGACCACGTCCTCGTTGGCGTCCAGCAGCAGGACTTTGGATTTCGGCTTGTGCTGGCTGAAGTAGTGAGCCACCTGGCATACGCGTTCGTAGGGGCCGGGTGGGCAGCGGTATGGTGCGGGCGGCACGGTCATGGCGAACACGCCGCCGTCGTGCATGGCTTCGAGCTGGGCGCGCAGGGCTGTGGTTTGCGGGCCGGCTTTCCAGGCGTGCAGGATCTTGTCCTGCGCACCTTCCACGGCCATGCCGGGCAGCTCGCTCCACAGGAATTCAATGCCGGGGCTGAGGATCAGGCGGTCGTAGCTGAGCACTTCGCCGCTCAGCAGCTTGATGGTGCGCTTTTCGGGGTCGATGCTGGAGGCGCTGTCGTGCAGGATTTTTACGCCGTGCTTGCGTTGCAGGTCGTCGTAGCTGCGGGTCAGGTCTTGCAGCGTGCGCGAGCCGCCCAGCACCAGGTTGGAGAGCGGGCAGCTGACGAAATTGGCGTTCGGTTCGATCAGCGTGACGTCGATGCTGCCCTGGCTCCACATGCGCACGTATTTGGCGGCGGTGGCGCCGCCGTAGCCGCCACCTACCACCACTACATGGGGCTGGGCGCGGCCGCCGATGCTGGCGCAGCCGGTGGTGGCGGCGAGGACTGCCGCTGCCTGCACAAATGTTCGACGATCCATGATGCCTCCTTGGTCAGGGTTGCATTGCCTCGTCCGCGTAGCTGATGCGGTCGCGGCCTTCGTGTTTGGAGCGGTACAGGGCCAGGTCTGCCTGGTGCAGCAAGTCGGTAGCGGCGGCCGGAGTATGCGGCGTGAAGGCCACGACGCCGAAGCTGGCCGTCACGGTCAGGCCGGCTCCGGCGCCAATGTCTACCGGCGCGCTGCGGATTGCCTGGCGCAGGGCTTCGATGCGGTTTGCCCCGGCAGGAAGCGAAAGGCCTGGCAGCAGCACGAGGAACTCTTCTCCGCCGTAGCGGCCCACGGAGTCGTAGGTGCGCACGGTGGCGGTCAGGCGGCGGGCGGTTTCCACCAGCACGGCGTCGCCGGCCAGGTGACCATATGTATCGTTGATGCTCTTGAATTTGTCGAGGTCGAGCAGGACCAGCACGAAGCCTTCGCCGGTGCGCTGGCATTTGCCCATTTCGCGTTCCAGGATCTCCATCATTGCGCCGCGGTTCCAGGTGCGCGTGAGGGCGTCCTTCAGCGCGCGGACGCGCAGTGCTTCCTGCGCTTCTTCCAGGGCGCGGGTGCGTTCTTGCACCATCACTTCCAGTTCCGCTTCGCGGCGTTTGTGGACCAGCAGGCGCATGCGGTGGAACAGGAAGAAGCCGAGCATCACGCCGGCGGCACACAGCGCGTAGAAGGGGTAGCTGCGCCACCATGGCGGGGCAATCGAGAAGGCGAGTTCGGCGGGTTCGGACTGGGTGCCGCTGTCAGCGTCCACGGCTATCGCCTGGAAGCGGTAGTCGCCGCCTGGCAGCGCTGCGTAGCGCATCTCTGGCTGGGCCGAGTCGTTCCATTGGTCTTCCAGGCCGGCCAAGCGGTAGCGGTAGTGCAGTCCCTGCCTTCCTTCGAATTGCAGGCTGGCCAGGCGGAACACCAGCGGTTCGCGCGACCAAGGCAGGCGGGCCGTGCCCGGGGCCAGCGTGGTGCTGCCACGCCGGGCTTCTTCGATCACGACGGGCGGCGCCCCGCCGTCGAACAGGGTTTGGGGATGCAGCAGGTGGGACAGGCCGTTGCTGGTGATGATCCACATCGAGCCGTCCTGATCTTCGTAGAAGCCATTGCCGTTCAAGTCGTTCCATGCCAGGCCGTTGGTCTGGTTCAGCACGCGCCAGCGCTCGCGGTTCCAGACTGCCATGCCGGCGCCGGTGGCGACCCAGAGCCAGCCGCGGCTGTCTTCGACCATGGCGTAGACGCTGCGTTCGCGCAGCACGGGTGCTTCAATGCGGGTGGCGGTTGGCTTGCCTTGCGCTGTGATCTGCCACAGCGCTCCGCCGGCGGAAGCCCACAGCTTGCCGTCGCGGGAACAGGTAACCACGTCGAAGGTGGCGTTGCCCATCGCTTCGCCGAAGCGCAGCACTTTCCAGGCCTTGCCGTCGTAATGCAGCAGGTCGGTCACGCTGGGGAGCCACAGGCCGCCTTGCTGGTCGATGCAGCCAGCGCCGATCGGGCTTTCGGCATGGCGCCCGGGTGCTTCGGGCATTTTCACGAATTGCGGCTGCGTGCCGGTTGGAGCGTTGGCGGGCAGGACGTAGACGCCTTTCCATGTGGCGAGCCACATCTGGTCGTTGCGGTCGGCCAGTACCTGCGCGATGAAGGGCAGCCTGGCCACCAGCTCGGTCTTGCCGCTGTCGGGCAGGTAGCGCATCAGCATGCCGGAATAGCTGCCGGCCCACAGCCTGCCGCTGCGGTCGAAGTCCATGCTGGACCATTGCTGGTCGGCCAGCGCCGGCGGCGTAGGTGGCATGGAGAACTTGTTTGCGCCGGGCGCCATCATGGCGTGGCCGGAGCGGGTACCGATGTGCAGCGCGCCTTGCTTGTCGCGCCGCGCGGAGATGATCACGTCGTCCGGAAGGCCTTGCTGCGCGGTCCAGTTTTCCCAGTTGCCGTAGCCCAGCCAGTGCTGCAGGCCGCGGCCGCGCGTTGCCAGCCACGCACCCTGGCTGTGGTCGCGCAGGATGGCGGTAACTCCGCCGCCGGCAGCCAGGCCGTTTTCCTTGCCGAAGGTTTCCCAGCGGCCCTGGCGCCAGCGCAGCAGGCCGGCGTCGGAGTTGGTCAGCACGTTGCCGCTGTCGTCGACATGCAGTTCGCTGCGCAGCATGTGCTTGCGCATCGGGACTTGCGCGGGCGTGCGGTCTTCGAAGCGGGCAGCGCCTTTGGGCAGCACGAAGATGCGCTGGGCGCTGCGGGTCCACAGGTTGCCGTCCTTGTCGATGGCGATGCTGCTCCATTCGTCGCGTGGCAAGCCGTCGGCCTCGCCCAGGATGCGTATGCGGCCTTCGCTGGCCTGGCAGAGCGATTGGTCGCAGGCCAGCCACAGGGTTCCTTTGCTGTCGGCGTAGACGCTGCGCACTGCCTGCAGTTCGGGGTGGGCCTTCAGCGTTGCCTCGTCGAAGACCATGCGGATGCTGGCCTGCTCGCCTTTTGCGGCAATGGCCAGCAGGCGGCCTTCGCTTGCCAGCAGGAGTTCGCCGTTGGCGCCTTCGGCCATGGGCTGGAATGGCCAGACGGGCAGCTTCTCCCCTTTCCATAAGACGGGAACCAGGCGGCCACGGTCCATGCGGAACAGGTTGTCGCGGTAGCCGACCCATATCGTGCCTGTGCTGGTGCCATGCAGCGCGGTGACGGCGGTGTCCACCATTCCCTGCACGTTGCCGTAGCGGGTGAAACCGGCGCCGTTGTAGCGGAACAGGCCATTTTCGGTTCCCACCCAAATGTAGCCGCTGGCGTCCTGGGCAAGGGCCGTGACCGAGAGGTTGCCGAGGCCTTCGCTTTGCTCGAAGTGCTGTAAGGGGATGTGCTGGGCGCTGGCGTCCAGCGTCGCCATGGCCAGGGCGGCCGCAAGCAAGCCTGGGAACAGGTTGAATCGCATTCTATTTTTTCTGGGCGGCGAAGTAGGCCGCGATGATTTCCAATTGTTCGTCAGTGTAACCCTTGGCGAGCTGGGTCATGATGGTGGCGGGGCGTTTGCCGGCCTTGAAGTCTTTGAGCGCGGCCAGGAGCTGGTCTTTGGGCTGGCCTGCCAAAGGGGGCAATGCGTTGCCTTGGGTGGCGCCGTTGGTGCCGTGGCAGCCGGCGCAGCTTGCGGCAAGGCGCGGGCCGGGCTGGATGGTATCTGCTGCGGTGGCGGGGAGCGTGGCGGACAGCGCGAGCGCCAGGGCGGCGATTGTCTTCATGGTCGAACTCCTGGGGTTTCCAATGGCATGCCTTGGGCGCGCAGGGCGAGGTAGGCTTCGAGGTCTACCAGGTCGGGGGCGCCGTAGGGCGGGACTTCGGCACGTACGCCGCTCATGCAGTTGCGCAGGCGGCGCTGCTGGCTTCCTACGCCTTGCCATTCAAGGCGGTAGATGGGGTAGGCGTTGGCGTGGCCTTGGGGGATCGGGGCGCCGGCCAGGCGTTTGCCGGCGTTGTTGTCGTGGCATTGGGCGCAGCTCAGGTTCAGCTGGCCGATGCGGGTGGTGAAGAGTTTCTGGCCTCGTTTTGCGGCTTGCCTGGTTTCGTTGTCGCTTGCTGGCGTTAATGGGAGGCCGCGGCTTTGCAGGGCGATGTAGGTTTCCAGTGCCAGCAGGTCGGCGGATTCGGGCTTGAGCGGCGGTGCTTGCAGGGCGCCGGTGCGGCATTGGTTGATCTGGCCGGAGAGGGTGATGACTTTGCCGGCCGGCTTGCTGAAGCGGGGGAATTTTGTGGCGGTGCCGCGCATGGTGGTGCTGGCGTCGGTGTGGCAGGTGGCGCAGGATTTGCCGTTGCCTTCAGCCGGGGCGGTGGTCCAGAGGGCTTGACCGTTGGCGACCCAGAGCATGGCGGGGTTTTGGGTGTCGTCGCGTTGCATTGCTTGCGTGGCGGGGGACATGTATTCGGTGCCGGATTTGCGGTCCTTTAAAACCGGTAAACCAGTGTCAGACCCATGGGGTCTGACACTGTCTGCGCTGGCGGCGGTGGTGGTGATTAACGCTAGCAGGAGCGCGAATTGGGGTTTCATGGTTGCACCAGGAGCTGTTTTTGTTCTGTTTGGGCGAAGCTGTTGTCGCCGGTCCAGGTGAATTCGAGGGGGGCGCTGGTGGTCGCCTTTACGAAGAAGGCTATGTAGGGGTTGGCGCTCATGGCGGGGTGGAGCTCGGCGCTTATGACCAGCTTGCCGTTGTAGCGGCATTCGAATTTGCGGATGATGTCGCGCGGGAGGGGCTTGCCGTCGGGGCCGGGGCGGAAGCCGGTTTCCATCGTGTGGGCGATCAGGGCGCGCACTTCGATGATTTCGCCGGGCTTGGCGCTCGCGGGCATGTGGATCAGGGCGCTGGCCATGTCAGATTGCCTCGCCTTCTACGCAGGCGGCCAGGGCGACGATGACGTCGACTGTCTGCTGCCACCATTGGCCGTCGCTGGTGCGGGCCAGCGCGGTGAGGGTCTGGCTGGTGGCGAGGCGGATGCGGGTGCTGATTTCGGGCTTGCCGGCTAATGGCGTCAGCTTGAAGCGGACGACGTCGGGCAAGGGGTTCTTTTCGTTGAAAATGGCGATGTCGGTGACGTGGTCTTGCTCGGTCATCGGGCTGTCGACGCGGATGGTGATGGGGACTGCGTTGCCGTTGTCGATCAGTTGGGCGATGTCGATCGTTACCTTGCCGCGCTTGATTGGGGCGTTGCTGGTGTAGGTGGCGATGGCTGCTTTTTGTTCTTCTGGCGTGGCGGCTGCGGGGCGGACCAGAGCCAGTAACGGCAACGCGGCGATCATCTGGCGGCGGGTGGTCATTTGGTGGGCTCGCGCAGGGTTGCCAGGTAGGCGACGACATCTTCTACTTGCTGGTCGGTGAAGATTGGCTTGTCGCGGTATGCGGGGGCTACTCGCGTCAGGCCGGTGGTTTTGCGGTATGCGGGCATGATGGTGCTGGGGTTGAGTTCGCTGCTGTCCATTATGCGCTGGCGGAGCTGGGCGGGGGTGTAGCGGGTGCCTACGCCGGCTAAGTCGGGGGCCAGGTTGCCTTGGAATTTTTCTTCGGGGATGGGGGCGGGGTGGCAGAGGAGGCAGAGGCCTAGCTGGCGGTTGGCTACGATGGCGCGGCCGGTTGTTGCGTTGCCTTCTTGGGCTTGGGCCGTGGCTAGCGTTAGCAGGGCTGGCAGCAAAAACCGGTAAACCGGGGTCAGACCCAAGGGTCTGACCCCTTCTGCGCGGCGGCTGCGGGCTGGCGGCATTTTTTCGCCTGCTCTTACGCTCTTTTCAGGCTGTGGTTTTTTAGCGGGAGGTCGCGAATGCGCTTGCCGGTGGCGGCGAAGATGGCGTTCAGCACTGCGGGGGCGGCGACGGCAATCGTTGGTTCGCCTACGCCGCCCCAGAAGCCGCCGCTTGGCATGACGACCGTTTCGACTTTGGGCATCTCGTCCATCTTCAGCACGTTGTAGGTGTCGAAGTTGGTTTGCTCGGCTGCTCCGTCCTTGATGGTGATTTCGCCGTAGAGCGCTGCGCTCAGGCCGTAGACGAAGCTGCCTTCCACCTGCGCTTCGATCTGCTGCGGGTTCACTGCGTGGCCGGGGTCGGTGGCGGCGACGATGCGGTGGATTTTCAGCTTGCCGTCTTTGCTGACCGAGACTTCTGCCACGGCGGCGACGTAGCTGCCGAAGCCCATTGTCTGGGCGATGCCGCGGTAGATGCCTTTCTTCGGGGGCTTGGACCAGCCAGCCTTTTCCGCCACTGCATTCAACACGGCCAGGTGCTTGGGGCTGTCCTTCATCAGCTTGCGGCGCAGGGCCAGCGGGTCCTGTTTCGTGGCGTGGGCGATTTCGTCGAGGAAGCATTCGACGTAGATCGTGTTCTGGTTCAGGTTCACGCCGCGCCAGAAGCCTGGCGGCACGGCGGGATTGCGCATGGCGTGGTCAATCAGCAGGTTCGGGATGGTGTAGCCGAACGAGGCTTCCGGGCCGGGCGGGTTCAGGCCCTGGAATACTGCAGGGTCCTTGCCGTCCTTGACGTTTTGCGGGAACAGCGCGGCGAGGATCGATTGGCCGGCGATGCGCATGTGCAGCGAGGTGACCTCGCCTTTTGCATCCAGGCCTGCGGTCAGCTTGCACTGCGTGACCGGGTGGTAGCGGCCGTGCTGCATGTCTTCTTCGCGGGTCCAGATCAATTTGACCGGCGTGCCGGGCATTTCCTTGGCGATCTTCACGACCTGGGTGACCCAGTCGTGCGTGGCGCCGCGCCGGCCGAAGCCGCCGCCGAGGTGCAGCTTGGTCACGTCGCATTTGGACTGCGGCAGGCCGGCGGCTTCGCTGGTTGCGGCCAGCGCGGCTTCGCCGTTCTGGGTCGGGGTCCAGACGTCGCAGCGCTCAGGCGTCCACACGGCGGTGGCGTTCATCACCTCCATCGTGGCGTGGTTCTGGTGCGGGTAGCTGTAGACGGCTTCGATCCTGCGGTGGGCGCTGGCCAGGGCGGCTTTGGCGTCGCCATTGCTGTTGCCGACTGCGGCTTCCGGGGCATCCAGGCCGGCCTTGATCCAGGCGGCCGTGTCCTTGCTGTTCATGCCGGCGTTGGGGCCTTTGTCCCATTCGATCGGCAAGGCGTCGAGGGCGCTGCGGGCGCGCCACCAGGTGTCGGCCACCACGGCCACTGCGCTGTCGCCCACCTGCAGCACCTTCTTCACGCCGGGCTTGCTGGCGATGGCTGCGGCGTCGAAGCTCTTTACCTTGCCGCCGAAATGCGGACAGTCCTTGATCGCTGCGTTCAGCATGCCGGGCAGCTTGAAGTCCATGCCGTAGACCTGCTTGCCGGTGGTCTTGTCGACCGTGTCCAGGCGCGCCAGGCGCTTGCCTGCCAGTTTCCAGTCTTTCGGGTCTTTCAGCTTGATGTCGGCGGCGGCCGGGGCTTGCAGCTTGCCGGCGGCGTCGGCGACCTTGCCGTAAGTGAGCGTGCGGCCGGACGGGGTGTGGGTGATCACGCTTTTCGCGGCCACGCATTCGGCGGCGGGCACGCCCCATTGGGCCGCTGCGGCCTGCACCAGCATCATGCGCGCTGCAGCGCCGCCTTTGCGGACGTATTCGTGCGATTCGCGCACGCCGCGGCTGCCCCCGGTGGAGAAGCTGCCCCACACGCGGTTGCGCGCGAGCTGGCGGCCTGGCGATGGGTATTCGGTGGTGACCTTGCTCCAGTCGCCATCCAGTTCTTCCACCACCAATTGCGCGAGGCCGGTCAGCGTGCCCTGGCCCATTTCGGAGCGGGCGATGCGGACCACAATGGTGTCGTCCGGCTTGACCACGACCCAGGCGTTGATTTCGGGTGCATCTGGTGCAGCGGCGGCAGGCGCCTGCTGCGCTTCTGCGAACGGGATATGGAAGCCGAACATCAGGCCTGCAGTGGCTCCCAGCGTGCGGCCGATGAAGCCGCGGCGAGTCATCATGCTCATGCTTTGCTCCCTTCCACGATGTCCAGGCCTGCGGTCTTCACGTCGCCGCCCTTGGCGATCACGTGGATCGCCTTGCGCACGCGGTTGTACGTGCCGCAGCGGCAGATGTTGGTCATGGCGGCGTCGATGTCGGCGTCGGTCGGGTTCTTCTTCTGCTTCAGCAGGGCGGCGGCGGCCATGATCATGCCGGACTGGCAGAAGCCGCATTGCGGCACGTCCAGCGCGGCCCAGGCTTTCTGCACGGGGTGGCTGCCGTCCAGGCTCAGGCCTTCGATGGTGACGATCTTCTGGTCGGCCGTCACGGTGGAGACCGGACGCACGCAACTGCGCGTCGGTTCGCCGTCAATGTGCACGGTGCAGGCGCCGCATTGCGCCACGCCGCAGCCGTATTTGGTGCCGGTGAGTCCAAGCTGTTCGCGGATTACCCACAACAGCGGCGTATCTTCTTCGGCCTCGAACTCGCGTACCTGGCCATTGACGTGCAATTTCATTTCCTGCCTCCGGGGGAATAGGTGGGATGTGAACTCGCGAAATATTACTCCGATTTGGCTATCGCGTATTCGTTTGGGCAATTTTGACTTAGGTCAAAGATTTTGCTGCGACGCATCAATAGACTTTACCTACCGAATCTCAATGACCAAACGAAAGAGGTAGTGAAATGAAGAAAGCGATTTTGGCAGTTGTCCTGGGTGGCGTGGCGCTGGGTGCAATGGCACAGGAAACGCCCTGGCAGGTACGCGCACGTGCCGTGCACATCAACCCTGCAGACAAGTCCGACCCGATTGGCGGCGTCGGCCCATCCGACCTGATCACTGTGAGCAGCAAGACCATTCCGGAAGTGGATATCTCCTACTTCTTCACGCCGAATATTTCGACCGAGCTGGTGCTGACTTATCCGCAAAAGCATGACGTCTACGTGGATGGCCAGTCCGTCGGTACCTTCAAGCACCTGCCGCCTACCCTGCTGGCGCAGTACCACTTCACCCCGTCCTCCCAGGTCAGCCCTTACGTTGGCGTGGGCGTGAACTGGACCACCTTCTCGAAGAACAAGATCCTGGACGGCCAGGGCAGCCTGGAACATGACAGCTTCGGCCTGGCCCTGCAGGCTGGCCTGGACTACAAGCTGGACAAGAACTGGTCGATCAACGTGGACATCAAGAAAGTGCAGATCCGCAGCGACGTGCTGGTTGCCGGCACCAAAGTCAGCAAGGTCAAGGTTGACCCGGTGCTGTTCGGCGTGGGCGTAGGCTACCGCTTCTAATTGCTGAACAAGCCGCCCTGCACTTCCGCGCGCAGCTCCTGGGCCAGCGCACGGCGGCGCGGGTCGGTGGCGAAGTAGCCGATATCGATGGCCACGCCATTCGATTCAAGGTGAATCAGGTCGCCGTAGCGGGCGGGCATTTGCAGCCGGAGGAAGTAGAGTTCGAGCTGGGTCACGCTCATCTTGCCGGCGGAGACTTGCTCCACCAGCAGCTTGCCATTGGCGAGCACGATGTGTTCATAGTCCGTGGCATGGCGGGCGTAGTAGAGGAAGGCGGCTGCAACGGCTGTCATCTCCAGCACGGTGAACAGCAGCACCTGCCACATGCCAACCATCACGAAGCCTGTTGCGACCGCAAACGAGAACAGGCACATCAGGGCGTAAGCCATCCCCATCTGCTGGGGCGACAATGAGCAATTGCGCCGCAGTAGCCATTCCCTGCGTTCCCTGAGCAAGTCTCGTTTCATGGAGACATTCTATGCCTATGTTGCCGAAAAGCGTTGCGCAATCTGCATGGCGCGGAACTGTTCTGCCACAAAATCCACAAACACCCGCGTTTTCCCCGGCAACAGCTTCTGGCTGGTGAAGTAAAGGGAGAGCGGACCGGCGTCCTCATGCCAGCCCGGCAGCAACCTTATGAGCTCGCCATTTTCAAGGTGGCGCAGCACGTTGGGCATCGCCATCAGGCCGACGCCCATGCCCATCAATACTGCTTGCACGACGGCGTCCGGGTCGGTAGCGCTCATGCTCACCGGCTGTTCCGCAACTTGCTCGACACCTTTGCCGTTACGCAACGTGCGCTGGCGCAGGCGGCCAGTCACGCTGGAACGCATCACCACGCCATCGAATTTGATCAGGTCGGAAGGTTGGCGTGGCGGCTGGCGGCCCTGCATGAAGGCAGGCGACGCAACTGCAACGATGTGCACACGGGCCAACTCACGCGCTATCACGCCGGGACGCAGTTCTATGCCGCCGCCGATTGCCGCGTCGAAGCCTTCCGCCACCAGGTCAACCTGGCGATTTTCCAGGTGCCAGTCGGTCACCACTGCCGGATGGCGCGCCTTGAACTCGGGCATCAGGGGCAGGAGGAAGTCGCGGGCGATGCCGGGGGCCGCGCTGAGCTTGAGGGTGCCTGCCGGCTGGCCCGCCTTGGCGCTGATATCCGCAATGGCGGCCTGGATGCTGTCCAACCCGCCGGTCACCGTGGCCAGGAAGCGCTCGCCCGCCTCCGTCAGCGCAAGGCCGCGTGTGCTGCGCTGGAAAAGCTGTACCCCAAGGTTGCGCTCCAACTGGGCCACGTTCCGGCTGACCGCAGCGGCCGTCAAGCCGAGCCTCCGTGCGGCGGAAGAAAAACTGGCTGATTCCGCGCTGCGCACGAAGCTTTCCAGGTTCGACAGGGTTTCCATGCCTTGGCTTTCAATGTTTGCTTGAAATAGATTATAGCCAGCCACTACTACCGCTAGGGGATCGCGATGGCCATACTGGACTCATCGCACACCACACTTTGAAAGGAAATCACCATGAGCAAATCGAGCTTCTCCATCATCGGCGCCGGTGCAATCGGCACCGCCATTGCGCGGCTGCTTGCCGGCGCGGGCATCGACGTCAAGATCGCGAACAGCCGTGAGCCAGCATCGCTGGCAGGCCTGGCGGAGGAACTGGGGCCGCACGTGCAGCCGTCGAGCGTCGAGCAGGCGGCCTGCGCCGATATCGTCTTCCTGGCCGTGCCGTGGTCGCGCATTCCTGCTGCGATTGCGGGCCTGGGCGATTGGGCTGGGCGCATCGTGGTCGACGCCAACAACGCGATTGAGGTACCGGGATTCAAGGCGGTCGACCTGGGAGGCAGGGCTTCGAGCGCAGTTGTGGCCGGGATGCTGCCTGGTGCACGCGTGGTCAAAGCGTTCAACCATTTGCAGGCGGCGCTGTTGACACCAGCGAAGAATGGCCAGCGCGTGCTGTTCTATTCCGGCGAACACGAGGACGCCAAGCGCGAGGTAGCCCGCTTGATTGAACGCCTTGGCTTCTTCGGCATTGACCTCGGTGGCACAGAAACCGGCAAGCTTGCGCAATTCCCCGGCGGGCCGCTGCCAACGCTAGACTTGTTGAAGCAGTGAACTGTCCGTGTTTGTTCCAGCCCCCAAGGTGGACTTTTCTTCAGCGCGCGGCAACGTGAAGATGAAGGTGGCGCCTTCATTGGGCTTGCTGCGGCAGGTCAGGGTGCCGCCGTGGGCTTCGGCGAGCTGGCGCGAGATGTAGAGGCCCAGCCCAAGGCCGGCCGGCATGCCTTCCATCTTGCCGCGTTCGAAGGGCTCGAAAATCTTCGGCAGCACTTCTTCGGGAATGCCGACGCCCTGGTCGATCACTTCGATGCGGGCGTTCTGGCTGTCGGCGTGCAGGCGCACGTCGACCGGCTTGCCGCCGCCGTAGCGCAGGGCGTTGTTGATCAGGTTGACGATCACCTGCTCGACGCGGAATTCATCCCAGCAGCCGGCCACCGGCTGCACGATCGAGAGGCGCAATTCGCTGTGCATGTCGGCGGCATGGTGGGTCAGGTCGCCGACGATACGCTGCAGCAGCGCTTCCAGGTCCACGCGGGCGGGGCGGATCGAGAGCTTGCCGGCGCGGATGCGCGATACGTCGAGCATGTCGTCGATCAGGCGCACCATGGCGTGGATCTGGCGCATGTCGCGCGCCACCATGCGTTCCAGCTGCTCCGGCGCGAAGTGGTCCATGTTGCCGCGCTCCAGCTGCAGCTTGCGCATCTGCGCTTCCAGGTAAAGGGTGTTCAAGGGCGTGCGCAGTTCGTGCGCCACCATCGACATGAACTGGTCGCGCATTTCCAGCGCGCGTTCCAGCTCCTGCTGCACGGCGTTCAGCTCGCGCACCGTGGCTTCGCGCTGTTCGACGATCTGCCGCACTTCCTGCTTTTGGCGGAACAGGTCGACGAAGACGTTGACCTTGCTTTTTACCGCATCGGGATCGAGCGGCTTGTAGAGGAAATCCACCGCGCCGGCTTCGTAGCCTTTGAAGGCGTAATTCAGCTCCTTGCCGGCGGCGCTGACGAAGACAATGGGGATATGGCGGGTCTTGCCTGTGCCTCGCATCAGCTCCGCCAGTTCAAAGCCATCCATGCCGGGCATCTGCACGTCCACGATGGCCAGCGCGAATTCGTGTTCCAGCAAGAGGGCCAGCGCTTCTTCGCCGGTGCGGGCCTGGTAGATCACGCGGTCGTCGGCGCGCACCAGGGCATTCAGCGCGCGCAGGTTTTCCGGCAGGTCGTCTACCAGCAGGACATTGGTCGGTTCCATCAGTGCGTCTCCAGCATCAACAACAGTTGCTTGATCTGCTCAAGCGGCAGCACCAGGTCGGGGGCGCGGACGTTGATCGCTTCCTGGGGCATGACAGCGACATCGGCTTCGTTCGGGTCCTGCACCACCGTCAGGCCGCCGGCCTTGCCAATGGATGCCATGCCCGCCGCGCCATCTTCATTGGCGCCCGTCAGCAACATTCCAACCAGGCCGGCGCCGTAGGCGTCCGCCGCCGTCTCCATGGTGATGTCGATGGCGGGGCGCGTGAAATGCAGGGGGGCGTCGCAACTCAGTGAGAAGCTGCGGTCGTTCTCGATCAGCAGATGGTAACCAGCCGGTGCAAAGTAGAGGGTACCCGGAATAATGTCTTCCTTGTCGCCCGCTTCGCGCACAGGTATCGATACCCTTTGCTGGAAGACTTCCACCAGCTGGTTGTGTCGACCACTTTTCACATGGATCACTACAACTATCGGTAAGCGATAAGCCCGCGGCAGGGCAGGCAGCACCTGCATCAACGCATTCACACCGCCGGCCGACGCGCCGATCACGACCGCCTCCGTGGTGCGGCCCAGCACGGCCAGTTCCAGCGAAGGGACGGTTTGCATTATCTTTTCCTGAACAGGCGATCGCGCTTGGCGAGCGCCTCAAATTTTGCTGCGTAGGAGGAGAAGTCGATACTCTCCTTGCTCCCCAGCCCGAGGAAGCCACGGTGGCACAGGGAATCGTGGAACAGCCCGAGCGCCCTTTCCTGCAGCCTCTTGTTGAAGTAGATCATCACGTTGCGGCAGCTGATGAACTGGGTTTCGGCGAAAACCGAATCGGTGGCCAGGCTATGGTCGGCGAACGTGACGTTCTCGCACAGCGAGCGGTCGAACAGGGCGGCGTTGTAGGCTGCCGTGTAGTAGTCGGAGAAGGCACGCTTGCCGCCGGCGGCCTGGTAGTTGGCCGTGTAGGTGCGCATGCTCTCCAGCGGGAACACGCCTTTCTTGGCCTTTTCCAGCGATTCCGGATTGATGTCGGTGGCGTAGATGATGCTGCGTTCCAGCAGGCCTTCTTCCTTCAGCAGGATGGCGAGCGAGTACACCTCTTCGCCGGTGCTGCAGCCGGCCACCCAGATTTTCAGCGAGGGGTAGGTGCCCAGTACCGGCATCACATGCTCGCGCAAGGCGATGTAGTAGGACGGGTCGCGGAACATTTCCGTGACGGGTATGGTCAGGTATTGCAGCAGCTGGCTGAAGGCGCGTGGTTCGTGCAGTACGCGTGCCTGCAGGTGCGAGATGGTGGCGCAGCCCATTTCTTTCATGGCGTGCAGCACGCGGCGTTTCTGCGAGGCGCCGGTGTAGTCGCGGAAGTCATAGCTGTAACGCAGGAAGATCGCTTCCATCAGCATGCGCAGCTCGATTTCCATGCTGCTGATTGCGGCGCCGTCGCTCATCACACCGTGTCCATGGCTGGCATCCACACCCGCAGCAATGAGTACAGGCGGGACAGGTCGATCGGCTTGGCCAGGTAGTCGTTGGCGCCAGCGGCCAGGCATTGCTCCTGGTCGTCTTTCATGGCCTTGGCGGTGATGGCGATGACCGGCAGGCGGGCGAAGCGCGGGTCGGCGCGCAGGCGGCGCGTGGCTTCCAGGCCGTCCATGCCGGGCATCATGATGTCCATCAGCACCAGGTCGATGTCGGGCACGGCATCGAGCTTGTCGAGCGCTTCGTGGCCATTGCGGGCGATTTCCACCAGGGCTCCCTTTTGCTCAATGGCGCTGGTCAGGGCAAAGATGTTGCGCACGTCGTCGTCCACCAGCAGGATGCGGCGGCCTTCGAACACGCGGTCGCGGCTGCGTACCGCTTTCAGCATGGTCTGGCGCTCGCTGGAGAGCTGGGACTCGACCTTGTGCAGGAACAGGGTTACCTCGTCCAGCAGGCGTTCGGGCGAGCGCGCGCCCTTGATGATGATGGAGCGCGAGTACTTCGACAGCTCGGCTTCTTCGGCGCGCGTCATGCTACGTCCAGTATAGACAATTACAGGCGGGAAGCTGGCAATCTCCTGCTGCGACATCTGCTGCAGCAGTTCACTGCCTTGCATGTCGGGCAGTTTCAGGTCCATCACCATGCAGTCGAAGATGGTCGAGCGGAGCTGTTCCAGCGCTTCGGCGCCGCTGGCGACGGCGGTAATGGCGATGTCTTCGTCTTCGATCAGTTTGACCATGCTTTCGCGCTGGCGGGCGTCGTCTTCGACCAGCAGGATGTGCTTGATCTTTTGCGTGAAGCGGCGCTCCAGGTGCTCGAAGGCGGCCAGCAGTTGCTCGCGCCCGGCAGGCTTGCGGACGAAGCCGATGGCGCCCAGGTGCAGGGCCGCTTCGCCGCTGTCGGCAGCGCTGATCACGTGCACGGGGATGTGGCGCGTTTGCGGGTTGTCCTTCAGCATCTGCAGCACTGACAGGCCTGACCTGTCGGGCAGGCGGATGTCGAGCATGACGGCTTGCGGCTGGTGTTCCTGCGCCAGTTGCAGGCCTTCCTCGGCGGTGAAGGCGACCAGGGCGCGGTAGCTTGCCTCGTGCGCCAGGTCGTACAGGATGCGGGAGAAGGCGGGGTCGTCTTCGATGATCAATACCTTGCGATCCGGCGGCGGGGCGGCTGCGCGGTCATCGTCGAAGGGGCGCTGCGGGGCACTGGCTTCGTTCGTGGCCGCGGCAGGCGCGGGCACATCGGCTTGGTCCGCGGGTTGCGCGGCACGGAAACCGGGCGCAGGAACGGAGGGCTGCTCGGCTGGCGGCTCGACATGCGGCTCGGCTTGTTGCTCGGCTTGCGGCTCAGCTGCTGCCCACTGGGTCGGCAACAGCAGTGTGAACGTACTGCCCTGCCCTTCCACGCTGGACACTTCGACTTCGCCGCCCAGCAGGCGCGCAAGGTCGCGCGATATCGACAGTCCCAGGCCGGTGCCGCCAAAGCGCCGGCTCGCAGTGCCATCTGCTTGCTGGAAGGCGTCGAAGATCGTGCCCTGCTGCTCCGCCCGGACGCCGACGCCGGTATCGATGACGGCAAAGCGCAGCAGGCCGCCCTCGCCCGGCGACACACGCAGGATTACCTTGCCGCGATCGGTAAATTTGACTGCATTGGACAACAGGTTCTTGAGGATCTGCTCCAGCCGCTGCCGGTCCGTGTAGATTTTCTCCGGCAAGCCTGGCAACAGATCGACCAAAAACTCAAGCTGCTTCTCCTGCGCCAGCGGTGCGAAGGCTGCCGCCAGGTGATCGATCATCGCTTGCAGCGCCACATCTTCCGGCGCCAGTTCCAGCTTGCCAGCCTCCACCTTGGAGATATCGAGGATATCGTTGATCAGCGCCAGCAAGTCGTTGCCGGCGTGGTAGATGGTTTGCGCAAACCGCACCTGCTCTTCATCCAGGTTGCCTTGGGCGTTATCCGCCAGCAGCTTGGCCAGGATCAGGGAGCTGTTCAAGGGCGTGCGCAACTCGTGCGACATATTCGCCAGGAACTGGGACTTGTATGCGCTGGCCCGCTCCAGGTCGCGCGCCCGCTCCTCCACGTCCTGCCGCGCCGCAGCCAGGGCCGCGTTGCGCTGGTCCAGCATTTCCGCCTGCGCGGCGAGCTTTTCGTTGCTCTGCTCCAGTTCCAGCTTTTGCGCTTGCAGGCTGGCTTGCGAACGTTCCAGCACGCGCGATTGCTCTTCCAGCTCTTCGTTCGCGGTGCGCAGCTCTTCCTGCTGCACCTGCAATTCCTCGTTCAGCGACTGCGTTTCGGACAGCACTTCGGCCAGGCGCTGGCGCGCCAGCGTCGCCTCGATCGCCATGCCGACATTGCCGGCCACCAGCTCCAGGAAATCCAATTCGCGCCGCCCCACTTCGCGCAGGAAGCCAAGTTCCACCACGCCGTTCACGCGGCCGTCGCTTTGCACCGGCAGCAGCACGAGCTGTTGCGGCATGCCGTTCCCCAGCGAGGAGGACACCTTGATATAGCCTTCCGGCAGCTGCGCCAGGTGTACCGTGCGCCGCGTGCGCGCTGCCTGCCCCACCAGCCCTTCGCCCGGCAGCAAATGCCGGCCCTTCGCTTCATCCTCCTGGCTGAAACCATAGCTCGCGGTACGCTCCAGCGAACCGTCCGGTCGCACCACATAGAACGAGGCCACGGCCACATCGAGGTAGCGCGCCATGAAGTCCAGCAGCGTCGAAGACAGCAAAGGCAGCGCCATCTGCCCGATGCCTTGCTCGGCCAACTGGCTTTGCCCTTCGCGCAGCCAGGCCTGGTGCTGCAGCTGGTAGGCATGCGTATGCTGCTCCTGCAAAGCGTCGCGATAGACCTCCGAAAGCCGCAGCAAATCGCGCCGTCCGCGCCACGCCAGCAGGCAGCTCACCGCCAGGCTGACGGCGAGGAATACTGCCACCGTCCAGAAGCCCACCACCCGCACCGCCTCGCCCCGGCTGGCACGCTGGCGCTCTTCGTGCGCAATGAAGGTGCTGAATTGTTGGCGCAGTTCGTCGAACGGCACCTTGGCTGCGCCAGAACGCACCATGGCAAGGTAGTCGCCCTGCTGGCGGCGCGCCGCGATCATCTGGTCTGCCGCGCGCAGCCAGGCCTGGTGCAGGGCGCGGATGTGGCGCAGGCGCTCGACCTGGGTGGTGTCGTCCTCCACCAGTTCGCGCAGCAAATCGGCTGCGGTGTCAAAGCGCGGGCGCGCTGCAACGTAGGGCGTAAGGAAAGCATCGTCACCCGTCAGCAGGAAACCGCGCATGCCGCTTTCCATATCGACCGCCAGCCGGCGCAGCTCCTGCGCATTGCCGATCGCGCGCTCGGTGGATTCAACGGCGCTCCAGGTACTCATCAGGTAAGCCAACAGCACGACAAAAATGCCGGCAGCAACAATCCCGCCAAGCAGCGGGATCTTCACGTTGCGGTTCAGGATTCGGCGAAATCCTTGTTCATCGATGGTCGAGCTTCTCTGCATTGAAATGATCGAAAGTCATCGGGAAGCTTCCAGTGTACGCCTGCGGTGGAGCTTGCGCGGCAATCGTGCGCGGGGGCTATAATTGCTTTCAAACCAATCACTTCCTATCGCCCATGCGCAAGATCCTGACTGTCGTGCCGCTGTTTTTGCTGGCTGGCTGCGTTAATGATTCCGCAACCTTCTATGCGGACGGCACGCGCGAACACACGCTGACCGTGCGGCGGCAGCAGGAGTTTTTCTGGAAGGAAGATGCGCAGTACACGCTGATGGCGGCCCGCCTGCCGGAATGCCAGCGCGCGATTCCTTTGGGCGAGATGCCGCTGGATGGCCTGGAGTTCGAACTGTTTGCCAGCGGCGACAACGTCTGGAGCCTGCGCGCCGGGAAATACGTCTGGCAGGTGGAGACCCAGGGCTGCACCCTGGTCTCCGAAGGCGGCAATACCACCGCCACCGGAACCAAGCTAGGGACCTACGTGGCCGAGAGCAAGAAGTCGAAGATGCGCTTCGATGCGGAGTCGACGCAAGCGCCGGCCCAGCCGCCGGCAGCTGCTGCAACGCCTGCCGGCCAGTAGGCGCTCGCGCTTACGCCACCTTTTCGCTGTCGAGATGCGATAGCTGGTAGTCGTTGTAGCGGCCACCGGCTGCGGCGCCTTGCGGCACGATCAGCTCCAGCGCTTCCAGGTCGGATTGCAGCAGCACCGCGTCGAGCGCGCCCAGCGCTTCCTGCAGGCGGCTGCGAGTGCGGGCGCCGACCAGGGGCACGATGTCGGTGCCCTGCGCCATCACCCAGGCAATTGCCAGCTGCGCCACGCTGATGCCCTTGGCCTGCGCCACGGCCCGCATGCGTTCCACCAGTTCCAGGTTGTGCTTCAGGTTCTCGCCCTGGAAGCGCGGGCTGTGCAGGCCGCGGTAATCCTTCTCGCCTTCACGCTGCGCGCTCCAGTGGCCGCTGATCAAGCCGCGCGACAGCACGCCATAGGCGGTGATGCCGACGCCCAGTTCACGAGCCGTTTGCAGCAAGCCGTTTTCGATGCCGCGCGAGATCATCGAATACTCAATCTGCACGTCGGTGATCGGATGCACGGCATGGGCGCGGCGCAGCGTGTCGGCGTTCACTTCGGACAGGCCGATGTGGCGCACGTGGCCCTTGCGCACCTGTTCCGCGATGGCGCCGACGGTGTCCTCGATCGGCGTGGCCGGGTCGAGGCGCGACGGGCGGTAGATGTCGATGTAATCGGTGCCCAGGCGGCGCAGGGAATAGGCGAGGAAGTTGGCCACGGCCTGCGGGCGCGAGTCGTAGCCGATAAAGCCGCCGTCCGGATCGCGCAGGGCGCCGAACTTCACACTGATCTGCACTTGCTCGCGGTTGCGGCCCTGCAGCGCTTCGCCCAGCAGCATTTCATTGTGGCCCATGCCGTAGAAGTCGCCGGTATCGAGCAGGGTGACGCCGGCATCCAGCGCGGCGTGGATGGTGGCCAGGCTTTCGGCGCGGTCGGCCGGGCCGTACAGGTCGGACATGCCCATCAGGCCCAGGCCGAGCTGGGAGGTTTGCGGGCCGGTGCTGCCAAGTTTGCGGGTTTCCATGTGAGGTCTCCAGGTGGGGTTTCGATGGAGACCATTGTGCTATTATCGAATCCAACAATAAATGCAGCGTTTGCTACATCTTTATTCAGAATTTGATAACAATGGATCAGTTCAAAGCCATGCAGGTATTCATGGCGGTCGCCGACAGCAAGAGCTTCACCCAGGCTGCCGAGCAGCTCGACCTGCCCCGCCCTACCGTGACCAATGCCGTGCAGTCGATCGAGCAGCAGCTTGGCGTGCGGCTGCTCCAGCGCACTACGCGCAAGGTCAGCCTGACGGTTGAGGGGCAGCTTTATGTGGAGCGCTGCCGCGCGCTGCTGAATGAGCTGGAGGATATCAATGCCTTGTTCCTGTCCGATGGGCGCAAGCCTTCCGGGACGATCCGGGTCGACCTGCCGGAGCGCATTGCGCGCTTGAGCGTGATTCCTGCCCTGCCGGATTTCTTCGCACGCTACCCGGAGATCAAGATCCGCGTGGGGGCGAATGACCGCATGGCGGATCTGGTGGGCGAAGGGATTGATTGTGCTGTGCGGGCGGGGGTGCTGCGGGATTCAACGCTGGTGGCTAAGCCGCTGGGGGCGATGGTGCAGGTGAATGTGGCGTCGCCGGCTTACCTGGCGGCGCATGGGACGCCTTCCTCGCTGGAGGACCTGAAGGAGCATTGGGCGGTCAATTACTTCTCGAGCCAGACGGGGCGCGATTTGCCCTGGGAGTACGTGGTGGATGGGGAGGTGAGGACGCTGTCGGTGCGCAGCAGGGTGTCGGTGGGGAGTTCGGAGGCTTACCTGGGGGCTTGCCTGGCGGGGATCGGGTTGGCGCAGATTCCACGGCCGGGGATTGAGGCTTTGCTGGAGCGGGGGGAGCTGGTGGAGGTGCTGCCGGAGTGGCGGCCGCCTGCGATGCCGGTGTCGATTGTTTATTCGCACAATCGGCATTTGTCGCCACGGGTGCGGGTGTTTGTGGATTGGCTGGCGGAGGTTTTGCGGCTGGGGTGAGCAAAACCGGTAAACCGGTGTCTGACCCGCAGGGTCAGACACCTGGCCTGCGGCCGCCGCGTATCGGTTTAGATGCCAGCGCGCAGAACGTCGCCCAGCGCCAGCCCCGCCGGCAGCTTAGCCACCAGCTTCTGCGCCTGCGTCAGATTGCGCTGCTTGAACCCATCCGGTGCATCGGCAAAATCCTGCGCCAATCCTGCCGCCGCCACCTCGATCCGCACACTATCGCCCGGCGTCGTATCAATCAACGCCAACAGGTAAGTCGCCCCCCACTGAATCCGCGTCGCCGATCCAACAGCCGACCGCCACGCCTTCTCATACCAGTCCAGCATCCCCGGCAAATCCGCCCGGCGCTTGGCCGCAGACGCGAGGTTCAGCTTGAAGTAATACGGGGCATGCGACTCCGTCAGCGTCGATTGCAGCAAAGCCTCAGCCTCTGCATGCAGCCCCGCATCATTCAGCGCGCTGACAGCAGTGTTGACCAGCGTATGCCGGCCGTACTTGTCATCCACCAGCGCCAGCGCCTGCTGCACGCGCGTGCGCACCAGCTGCGGCAAGCCTTCCGCCACATAGCCCATGCGCGACATGCGCACCTGCAAACGCACGGCGGTCAGGCGGTCCGGCGCCGACAGCCACATATCCTCAGCCCACACATGCGCAGCCTTCGCCATGGCAGTCGCCAGTTCAGCGTGGCGAGCCGGCGCAGCGCGCACCAGCTGGTGGCCGCTGTTGCCGAAGATGTCCATATTGGCCCGCGCCACACGGGCATCGGCCAGCACCTTCAGCAGGAATTCAGGCGATGCAGCATCCACCACGCGGCCAGCCTGCGCCACCATCGCGTGCAGGCGCAAGCGCGTGGCGGCATCTTCCACCTGGCGCGCCGCAGCAGGCGCTTCGCCGGTCACGGCGGCGGCAGCCAGCTGCGACAGGGTGGTCAGGGTCACGCCCAGGTCGCGGCCTTGCAGCAGCACTCCTTCATCGGTATCCCAGGAATAGTTCGACAGCAGCGTCCACTCGGACGGCGACAGCGCGCGCTTGCCATCCAGCGCGGCAGCCATCGATTCGCTGGCCGTATGGCCGGCAAAGCGCGCTGCCATCAAGGCTTCGCCAAACAGTTCGCCATCGAGTTCGCACGGCAGGCGGGTGATCTCGCTGCCGTCCGGGCGGTACATCACCATGGTCGGATAGCTGCGCAGCTTCAGGCGCGCCGCCATTGCCTGCGCGTTCGGGCTGTCGCCATCGAGCTGCATCGCCACCATGCTTTGCAGCTTGGCTGGGAAATCTTCACGGCCGAAGATTTCGTACTTGACCCGGTTGCACGGCGGGCACCACACGGCGCCCCAGTACAGGAACAGCGGACGATTGGCAGCGCGGGCTGCTTCCAGTGCGGCGTCGAAACCGCCTTCGAACCACTCGATAGAGTTAGCCATGGATCAGGACTCGCGTGCCAGTGCCAGGAATTCGGTGCGCATTGCCAGGTTAGGCTGCAATTCGCCCAGCATGGCGGAAGTCACGGTTTCTTCGCCGGCGGTACGGATGCCGCGCGACTCCATGCACAGGTGGCGGCACTTGACCACCACGCCCACGGCCTTCGGTTCCAGCACGGTCATCAGCGCTTCGGCGATCTGCATGGTCATGCGTTCCTGCACCTGCAGGCGCTTGGAGAACACGTCGACCAGGCGGGTCAGCTTGGACAAACCGACAATCTTGCCATTCGGGACATAACCCACAGTGGCCTTGCCGAAGAACGGCGCCAGGTGGTGCTCGCAATGGCTGTACACCGGGATGTTCTTCACGACGATCAGTTCGTTGTACTGTTCGGCGCCATCCTCGAAAGCCTTCAGCACTTCCGCCGGATCCTGGCCATAGCCCGACACCCAGTGCTTCCACGCCTTGTGGACGCGGTGCGGGGTTTCGATCAAGCCTGGACGGTCCGGGTCTTCGCCCAGGTGCTCCAGCAGGCGGCGCCAGTCGGCTTCGGTGAATACTTCTTTAGTCATGATTGCAAGAACCGTGGAATGTGGAATCTAATCCACCAGTATACAGCGTTCAGGGTCGGTTCGCTGCCAGCAGCTCGCTGGCGATGGAAACCGTATGCGTCAGCGCCGGCCACTCGTCTTCGGGGCCAAACCAGCGCGCATCGCTGATTTCATTGGGGTCGGTGACGATCTCGCCGTCCAGGTATTCGGCGGTGAAGGCGATCATCAGCGAATGCGGGAAGGGCCAGGACTGGCTGCCGAAGTATTTGAGGTTATGCACGCGCAGGCCCACTTCTTCGAACACTTCGCGATGCACCGCTTCCTCCACCGATTCGCCGGCTTCGAGGAAGCCTGCCAGCGCCGTGTAGCGCTTGTACGGCGAATTGGCATGCGCGGCCAGCAGGCGCTGGTTCCCCTTCTTGATCAGCACCATCATGGCCGGCGAAATGCGCGGGTATGCGAGGTGGCTGCAGGACGTGCAGCGCATGGCGCGCTCGCCGGGCGCCAGCAGCATCGGCGAGCCGCAGGCGCCGCAGAAGCGGTGGGTGCGCGCCCATTCGGCGATCTGAAAGCCGCGGCCTGCCACGCCGAGCAAGCCATCGTCAACGGCGCCGAACAAGGCGCGCAGGCCGACATAGGCATGCCCTTCCAGCGGCGGTGTGTCGTGCGGTGCCTGGGCGACCTGCCAATAGCGGCCTTCCCAGGTACCGAGCGGCATTGCCCCGGCCAGTTCCAGGCCGGCGGCCAGCAGTTCCGCATGCGGCGGCAAGGCCAGGCTTTCTTCCCGCAGCAGCAGCCGGTCTTTGTGGAAGACCAGCGTCTGGATATCGGCGGCGGAAGCGGGTTGGATCAGGGGCAGGAAACCGGCAGGGGTCTGTAGCATGGCATTCAATATAGTCCTGGCAACAGACCGATCATACTTGAACTTCTATTTCGGCGAGCGAATGGCTTCGATCACCTGCGACGCCTTCAGCTTGCTGCCGATCTTGTGGCCTGCCTGTTTGAACTCGCGCAAGGCACGGTCGAGCTCGGCCTCGCTTGGCTTCACCGGCGACAGGGATTTCGCGAGCAGCGGCAGGATCTCCTTGCGCATGAAGCGCGGGCCCGAGGCGATAAGCTGCCAGATAAGCAGGCCGAAACCGGCCACCAGGCCAAGCAGGAAGCCCGGTGGGCCATAGCTTGGTGAAATGGCTGCGCCAATGACAGGCAAGATGAAACACAGGCCGATGCCGCCGCCAATCGCCAGTGCGACCCCGCCATCCATGTGCGTGGTGGCGAAGTGCCGTTCCACTTTGGGCGACAGCTGGTTGATCGGGGCGTAAATCAAGCCCAGGCGCTCTTCTTCCGACAGCAGATGCGGCGCGGTCTTGAGGCGCACCTCGAGGTCCAGGCGCTGTTCCAGGGCGGCATCCAGGCCAGGGTGGGTCTCGCGCTTCAAGGTTTCCAGCGGCCCGGAGCTTTTCGATATACGTGCGTATGCATTGACATTGGCATCGCTGAACGCGCCGCAACTGGTGCAAGTGCGCTGGTGCCCGACCAGTTTGCCTTCGCCAAAGCTGATGTAATAAACGTGACCGACCGAGCCAACACGGGTCATGCGGAAGGCTCGCGGCAAACGGCAAACGCCGCAAAAGTCCGCTACATATCCCAATGAACGACGCGTAATCTTGCGTCCCCAGACAATGAACACGATATTTTCCTTTCGGAAACAAATATCAAATCATGAATGGTCGTGTATTTTCTGTCAATTACAAATATGGCATAACTACCGTTTTTGTCGCATAAGCACCAATGGCGCGCCGATCACGGCAGCCAGCCAGGGGAAGCGGGCGATGATATGGGCGAAGGCGAGGACCAGCAGGCTGAGTGCCGCAATCGCGATGGCGAGGCCGATGCGGCGCGTCCACTTGCCCTCCCCGGCTGGCGGCGCCTCGGCAACGGGAGCCAGGCTTAAAGGCGCGGGTGGCGGCGGCGGGCTGGCGAGCCGTTCTTCCCCATGTTGCGTGGAAGTTCCGCTGCCGATATTGGCGGCGCGCAGCAGGACTTCGTCTATCCAGCTATCGAGCCGCTCACCCCAGTGCTGCATGGCTGCGGCGCCCGCCTCGTCGGTGTGCTGGTAGAAGCCGTTCTCGTTTTTGGGGTTCGTGTCGTACGCGAACTGCCCCTGCTTGCGGACCAGCGTCGCCAGCACCCGGTGCGCCAGCGAGTCGGCGCCGGTGGCCACGAACAGCGGCATCTTCGACCATGATGCGCTCTCCCGGATCTCAACGCAGAAAGGCGCTGCCGGCACTTCACCTGAAGGGACCGGGGCTTCCAGATCGTCAGCGATGGCAGCAGCCAGCTTCTTCCAGTCCGTATGCGGCACATCGAGCTTGCCGGACCGCTCGCCTAAATACAGGTAGCAATCGACGTCGCCGGCATAATTGGCCGCGTCGGGGATGCGAGGGCCGCCGGCGCGCCACATAGCCCGCTCATCGCCGACCGCCCAGAGCTGGTAGTGGTCGGGGTAATGAACTGCCACCACATGCCTGCTCCGGTCCAGCTCTTTGGCCGCGTCGATGCCGAGCACCACCGCCCGATGCAGCGAAAGGTGGGTAGCGCCGGCTTGCGCCAGCGTCGCCAGCCACAAGGTGAAATCGTCAGCCAGCAAGGCATTGCCCGCGCGGTCCCTGAACTGCAGCCGCGCGCTGAAGAAGATCCCGTGCTGGTACCAGTCTTCGAGCGCAAGCTTCTTGCGCAGGAACCCGCTGCCATAGCAGACCAGGGCTACCTGCCGCTGGAGCGACTCTTGTTCGCGCCCTCTCATGAGGTCCAGTTCATTTGATAGAGGTCGCGCTGGATCTCGCTCACGACCAAGGGCGATAGTGAGCGCCACCCATCCGCCCCGGTCAGCACGCAACGTGTAATAGTATTGGTCGAAGCCGGATCCGTTTGCCCGTACACATACCAGTCGCCATAGAAGCAAAGAGTAACGGTGCGCTCTCCCCCCAACGCCTTCGAAAAGCCCGCGATGCTACCGCTTTCGCCTTCCTCGCGCGTCCAGCCCCGGCCCTCAAGGCCCAGCAGGGCGCCCGTGGTGACGATCCGGTCACTCCATTCGGGCAAGGTCTTGCCATCAAGCGCGGCTTCTTCAAGATGATAGGTCGCCCGGCCCAATTGGTCGAACGGCTGCAGCAATTCGTAATCCGCGAACAATTGGCCAAACCCCATGACATCTGCGTCTGACAACTCGAGCCTGTGCGGAATCCCGATGCTTGCCTCTTCAGGCAACAGCAGTGTGTTGTCGTCGGCATCGGTGTAGCTCAAGTCCTCCGCGACCCGGAACACGGTAACGAGCTGGCCGGCCGCATCGTAACTACCCCACACCAGGCGCACCGTCAGGTTCCGCAGCAGCGGGTGGCGCACCAGCAATGCCTCGAATTCCTCCAGCGTCCAGCGCCGCTGTCCGCACATGGCTGCCTCCAGGCGCTTGATCTGTGCGCTGGCGATGTTCTTGACCTGCTTCTTGAGGTCCTTGTACTGCTGCGTGGACGCCTTGGCCACAGCTTCATCGTCCTTGCTATTTGGCTTGGGGAGGTCTTTGATGCGCTTGCCAGCACTATCGCAGGCATAAGGCGTGAGGTGTTCGTCAAAGCGCACCTGGAACGACCTTGGCCCGAAGTCGAGCACCAGCCGGCCGTGCTCGTCAAGGCCAAGGTCCGGCACGGTGCGATCGGCCAGCTGCTCCATATTGAGGCCGCGCTGCTCCGCAATCCGCACGATCATCGCGCTTGATCGCTCCTGCAGGTCGTTGTAGCGGGTCTGCTCGCTCAACTGGTGCAGGTACATCAAGGCCATGTCCGAGCCGATCTGCACCAGCATTTCCATCGCCTCGTAAGCACGCACACGCGATAGCGCCGCCCGCCACTGCTTCAGGGCGATGTTCAACTGGCGTGCAGTTTCATCGTTGCCGACAAAGGGTTGCAGCCAGAAGATCCAGGTCCCCTTTGATCCTGGATCGGTGGCGCGCCACCATTCGAACAGGGCTTGCCCAAACTTGGCGAGCGATTCCGGCGTCAGCGCTTCTTGCAGCGCGAGGAAACCGCTGAAGGGCGTATTCTGTTTGCACAACGCCATCATGGTCAGTACATGCTGCACATGCTCAAGCGGCAGCGCCTTGCCGTTGGATTTCAAATACAACCGTGGCAATCCTGGAACGTGCAAGCCTTTAAGCGGTGCAGGCAGCTTTTCCGGCAGCGCTTGCTGGGGCGGCTCATTCAACAGCAGTTGCAATGCATCGACAACGTTGCTGCCATAGCGCTCAGCCTGAGCGAGCATGATGGCTTCCTTGCCATGCCTGGACATATGGTGCAGGGCATGATGGGCAATATAGCGCAGGACGGGTTCCTCGCCAAACGCTGCAGGCAGCAAGCCGCGCGCCGCTGCAGCGGGATAGTTAAGCAACCATTGGCCGGTGACAGTCCTGTTCCAGGGGTTAATCAAAAAGCCCTTGGCAACGTACATGGCCAGTTCATCCCACTCGAAACATTCCGCCAGCCGCATCGAGCTGACCGTTGCGGTCGGGAAGAGGGGCAGGAAGGCTGGCAACGCATCGACGCCCAGCAACGCAAATGCCATTTCGTGAGGATTCGTATAGTAGGTCCAGCCGGCGTTCGGCATATGGCAAAAGATCGAGCCGGCAAGTTTCCGTGGCAGGTGGGTGAAGCAAACCGCTACATGCCAGGCCGGGATATTCCGCGGGCCGAAATCTTCTTCGCGTACCGCTTCGGTTTCGATGGCACGCTCAATGGCTTCGGCTTTTACACCGATATAGCGCAACACCTTCCGCGCCAGGTCGGCCGATGCGAAATCCTCATGAACGTTTTTCGAAATGTAGTCCTCGTCCAGGCGCCCTTTCAAGCGCTCCAGCTCGGACAGCGGATCCTCGCGGCCTTTCCACTTCGACCAGTCGAAACGGGGATCATCCTTGATGGCCGGCAGCTCCAGCGTCGGGATACGCGATGGCTGGCGGTTCAGCCATGGCAATGCCCGTAGCACCTCGGGCAATTCCGCCTCCCCGGCTTCTTCTGCGACATCCGCCAGCGCAAGCAGGCGCTCCAGGGTACCGAGGCGCGCTTCGTTGGCGTGCTCGCGCAACAGGGGCAGGTAGCGCGGATCCTTGTCGAGGATTTCCAGGATCAGCAAGGCGGCCGCCTGCCGCTTCGGGGGGTTCAGGTCCAGCAGCTTGCACAGCACGAAGATCGGCCATTTCTTCGCCTGCCGCACGAGCAGCGCCCGGAAGTCCACGTCCTGGCGGCGCTCAATCAGCGCATCGACGGTTTGTTCGCTATGGATGTTCACCAGTGCGGTCTGCACCAGCGCCGGGCATTGCCTGGCCGCCGACCACTGCAGGAACAGCGGCAAGGCAACCACCCCATGCAAATCCAGCAGGTAACACGCAGCCGGCACCCCGATATCGCGCCACCACATGTGCTGCTTGTGCTGGTCATGGTGCACATCAAAACTGGCTCCGGGCTGAAACTGTCCCGGACCGCTGCCAAAGGCCAGAAGCGCCTCCTGCATCGGCTTGGTCCAGTTCACTGTGCCGTCCGGCACAGCCAGCAACGGATTCTGTTTGGTCTTACGAACCACAATAACTCCCAAGTTTCAAGCCGAACGTGCGGCTTCGGTGAGTAAAAGATGCAGCGTTGCCAGCTTGCCGGGCAGGGGCTGCTTGTCCGGCGCCTGCATCAGCGCCATGATTTCGCGCAGCATTCCGGCTGCGGCGGCGAGGCCGTTGCGTTCCAACGTTGCCGCGAGCTCAGCGCCTTCCTGCAAGGCGCCTGCAGCCTGGTGGCGCATGCCTTGGCGCAGCCACCTGCCAAGCAGGGTGTGCACCCTGTCAGCCAGTCCAACCAGGACAGGCTGCTCCAATGGCGAAACGTCGGTGACCAGTTCGCGCGGCGTCGCTGCTTCCACGTCGGGCACCACGGCGCGCTGTTCGGTGAGGATGGCAAACGGATCGATAACCACCAGCCCCGCTTCCAGCGTGACGGTTCCCGAAACTGCAGTCAGCGCGCCGTAATCTCCGGACAATGCGCTTGCCAGCGCATCGATGGCATGCGGCGCGGCCGGATTGTGGTGTTTTCGCAGGAGCAGGCGCTGCTCAAGCTCACCCACCTGAAGCCAGGCGGTCAAGGTCTGGCGCGCCGCGTTCCATTCCCACTCCCCCACCTGCGCCACCTGGACGATGTGCATGTGCTCAATCGCCTGCAGCGGCCGCGCGAAGTCCGGCACGGCATTCAGCAGGTAGTCGCGCAAGTCCGGCGCGGACGACTGTCGGATTGGCGCCATCAGGTCGTCCCACGCCTTGGGCGACAAGGGCAGCACGTTGGTCTGCCGCGCGCCGGCGGCAATCTCCAGCGCACCGTTGGCTCGGCGCCGCGCGCCATTGGTGACCACCTGGCTGGCCGCCAGCCTTTCCACCGGCTGGCCCGCAATCCGGCGCGACTTGATCGGGATGCCCGGCTCGCCGGCTTTCGGCTTTGGCCAGCTGCGGTCAATCACCGTCACCGCGAGGGTATCCGGGTCGGCAAAAACCAGCAGCGCCCCCTCTGCCTCGTCATCGGCCCAGAGCTGCGCGCCGAGCGATACCAGCCGCAAATGATCCAGCGCTACTTCACCTTTGACCCCGACGCCAAGCAGCTGGCTGGCCGGCACTTCCGGCAGATTTCCTGCGGCAGCCTGCCCATCCGCCAGCACCGCCGCTGCAAGGCGCGCATGCAGGGAAGCCAGTGCCGCCAACAGCATTTTCGGATCGAAGCGGCTCGATCGCGCATGCTGGGCCAGCATCAGGTCCTTGATGCCGTGCAGGGATTCGCCAACCCAGCACCATCCGAGTTGTGCGGCCAGCGACAGAACTTCTTCAAAGCGCGCCTCGATGGCGAGCATCGGCTGGCTGGAACCATCGAGCCACACTTGCAGCGCCAGCGCATGCGTACGCTCCAGCAGCGCTGCCGCGGACTCGCTTTCGAGCAGGCGTGCTGCCGGCGCACCGGCGCCTGCTAGCGCCTTTGCGAGTGTCACGCTGGCTTCGGCAAATCCGGGCGATTTCTCCTCCGCCTGTTCGAATGCCCACACTGCCAGGATGATGTGGGCGCAACCGCTGCCTTCCTTGCAGTCACACCGGGCATGCGTCAGGCTGCTGCGCGAGAAGAAGCGCACATTGCACATCGGCAGGCGAGCACTCGGCACCGGCGCCACTTCCTGCCACGCAATGAGCTTGACCACAGGATGCGCCGCCGCCAGCTTCATGGCCTGCGCCAGGGTCGAGGCGGGAATTGTTTCGTCAAGCATGGCTGCGAAATGCGATGGCGACCAGGGACTGGCTTCGTCGGCGGTTTCATCTTGCGGCTGCGCACCGGCCAGTGCCTTGGCCTGCGCCTGGTAAGCCAGCACCAGCGTGACGCGGTGGCGGCACAAGCCGCTGGCCGGGCAGGTGCAACTAGCGTCGCGCAGCGTGCTGTTGGGGCCCAGCACCGTGCGATGGCCGTCGGCGTAGGTGGCGTTGATGGTGCCGTCCTCGCGCTCTTCAAGCGCAGGCAGGTTGCCCTCGGCGACATCCTTCTGCGCGCGCTTGACGAATCCCGCATTGGCCAACGCGACCAGCGCCTCGGCAGTCAGTTCTAGCAAATCGGTCCTGCGAGCGTTCATCCGCGCACCTTTTCCGCCAGCCAGGCTGCCAATTGTCCGGGCGTCATCGCACCCACGTGCGCGCCTTCGCGCACAAGGCGCGCCGCCATGTCCCGGTCGTAGCTTGGATCCGCTTTCGAATCCAATGCAGCCAGTCCCAGCACCGTCACGCCGGACTGCACCAGCGTTTTGACCCTGCGCACCAGTTCATGCTCGGAACCGCCTTCGAAGAAATCGCTGACCAGCACCACTACTGTGCGCTGCGGGTTTTCGACCAGGGATTGCGCATAGCCGACCGCCTTGGCAATGTCGGTACCGCCACCCAGTTGCACCTTCATCAGCAGGTCGACCGGGTCGGACACGTCCGAGGTGAGGTCGACTACTTCCGTGTCGAAGGCGACCAGACGGGTGCGCATGCCGGGCAGATTCCACAGGCACGACGCCATCACTGCGGAATGGATCACCGAATCGACCATCGAGCCGCTCTGGTCGATCAGCAGGCAGATGTCCCAGCGCTCGGTGTGGCGCCGCACGCGGCTCATGAAGATCGGCGTTTCCAGGAAAAGCTTGCCGCGCTGCGGGTCCCAGCGGTGCAGGTTGCCTTGCACCGTGCGCTTGAAATCGAAGTTGCGCGCCACCTTCAGCATGGAGCGGCGGCGCCTGTCGCGCGCACCGGAGAATGCCTGCCGCACTTCGGTCGCCATCTTCTCCATGATCTGCCGCACGACTTCGGCTACCAGCCGGCGTGCCGCAGTCAGCACCTCGGGATTCATCAGGTGCTTGGTGTGCAATACCGCGCGCAGCAGCGATTCCGACGGCTCGATGCGCTCCAGTACTTCAAGGTTGGTCACTACTTCTTCGATGCCGTACAGTTCCACGGCATCGCTCTCGAGCCGTTCGATCACTTCTTTCGGGAACAGTTCATGGATCGCATTGATCCAGTCGGGGGTAGTCAGCTGCGACGGCCCCAAGCCTGCATTGCGTTCGCCGCGCGCGATGAAGTCGGCATCGCGCCCGTATAGCCAGTCCAGCGCCCTGTCCGCGGAGCGGGCATCGCCGCTTAATCCGCCCAGCGCAGGCGCCGCTGCTTCGCCGAGCAGCAGGCGCCAACGGGTCAGCGAGTCGGGAATCTTCAAACTCATGGTAACAATCCCCAGGAAGCAAGTTTTCGCAGCGCGGCCTGTTCCAGCAGCGCTGCCCTGGCCATGTCTTCAGCGTCGGCGCCGCCGAGGCTTGAGGTCAGCGCCCGCCGCGGCAAATGCCCTGCTTGATGCTGTGCGAGCACGGCGTCGGCCAGCAAGCCGCGCTCCTGCGGCGGCAGCCAGCCAAAGGCGTTGCGCATGGCCGGCAGGGCGAGCACGAAATCGACGTCGTCCAGGGACGTCACCATGGCATCCAGTCCGGCAACGAAGTGCGCTTCCTGCACCAGCTCTTCGCGCGCCAGCGCAAGCATGCCGGCCAGAGCATCGCCGACCTGCGCCGGTGGAATTTCGCCGAGCAAGGCCAGCGCCTGCACGATGGATTCACCAGTCGAGTTGGCGCGCCCGGCGTTCAGGCTGACCAGTCCCCCCAGCGCAGCGCCGCGGCTGACCGGGGCGGAACGCTGGTCTGCAAACTTGCGCTTCCATACTGCCATGGCGCGTTCAGGCTCAATCTGCAAAGGCAGCGCGGCATCGCCGGCCAGCGCATCGCGCGCCACCTGGCGCAAGGCGAGGAAGCCCTGGATGTGCGCGCGGAGTTCAGCCGGCGGCACGGCGCCCATGGCCTCCAGCAGCCACAAGGCACGGTCGAAGCCGGCCGCGATCACGGTGCGCAGCATCGGCGCACCCGCCATGCCGAGCGACTGGCCATGGCGCAGCAGGGAATGAAGCACCGGCAGCGCCGCGCCGAAGGCTTCAAAGCGGGGCTCGCCGCCGACCGCCAGTTCCAGTTCGGCCAGGATGCTGTCGCTTATGCTGGTCAGTCCGGCAAAGGCGGCCTTGTTCAGGCCATCCGCCAGTTGCGCGAAGCGGCTTGCGCCGCTGGCGCGTCCCGCAGCGCGCAGGCGTTCCTCCAGCTTCATGCGCGCCGCATCTTCCAGCGTCGCGCCGTAGGCGGCAGCTTCGATCAGTGCGGCGCGCTGTTCCAGTGGCGCCCGCACCAGCCATTCCTCGCGCCGCTCCCCGGAAAGTGCCAGGCCGGGACCGGAGCGCCGCTCGATGCCGGGAATCTCCAGCAGCAGCAGGCGATGCAGCACGCGGCTCTTCTCGCGGTCGGCGGGGGCCAGCAAATCGAGACCCAGGTCGCTCGGGACTTTGATGCCGCGCGCTTCGAGTTCCGCCTCGACTGCAAGCACCAGCGGCGGCTGCGGTGTGCCGGGCGCCAGCCTTCCGGCAAGGTCGCCCGCCAGCACATCCATGATCTCGACCAGGATGGGATCGGTGCCGAAGCGCAGCGGCCCACGATAAGTCCATGGCAGCGGCGCATCCAGCGCATCCTTGACCAGCGACCCGGCCAGCGCGTCGAGCCAGTCGCAGCGCGCTGGTACCGCATGGCCGCGCAAGTTCGCCAGCGCAGCGGCGCGGGCGTGCACCGCGATCAGGTCGGCGGTCGATGCCGCGAGCTTCTTGCTGCGCAGGCGCTGCGTCACGCGCTGCAGTAACGCTGGCCCGGCGCCCTGCATGCCCTCGTCCCATGCCAGCTGGTAGAAGAACGGGGAAGGCATGCCCGATGCGTAGCCAGTGAAGGAATCGAGCCGCTTGAAGGTATAAGGCACCAGGTAGGAGCCGAAGCGCACTTCCCCTTCCATGCTGGCCGGGGGCGGCAGCTCGGGCTGGCTCGAGCCGTCCTCGCCGCGCCAGGCGCGCTGCAGGGCCGGCGCATGGTAACCGCCGCAGACGACCAGCACCGGGCCGTCGCCGCGCGCCATCGCCCAGGCGATCCAGCGCGCCATCATGCGTTCACGCGCCTGGTTGCCGATTGAACCTGCGTCTCCTGCCCGCATGTGCTCGAAATGGGCCGACAGGCTTTGCTCCAGCAGCTCCAAGGAATCCTGTTGCTCGAACAGCGTATCCCACACCGCATCCCGGCTATCGACCGCCATCTTGCGGCTCAGCGCATCTTCATAAGCTGCAGCGCGCTCGGCCTGCGTCTCATCGCTCACGTCGGCATAGCGATTGAGCACGTCGGCAAAGGCGTCGTCCCATGCCGGCAGGTCGATGAAGCGCAGCTGTGCGCCGGTTTCTCGCCCGACGGCCAGCGCCTGCCATTCCGGCGAATGCTCGGCAAATGGCGACCAGGATGCGCGGTGCCCTTCTTCCGACGACAGGAAGCTGTAGATCGCCAGCGGCAGCTGGTGCGGCAGCGACATCTGCTCCAGCTTGTCGTTGAAGTCAGCCGGCCCTTCGATCAGCACATAAGCCGGCCGAACACTGCGGATCTTGTGCGCCACCAGGCGCGCGCAGGCCGGGCTGTGATGCCGTACCCCGAGGATGATGGGCTCGTTCGGCACAAGCGTCACGGCAAACGATGCCTCGCGTCGAAATAGGCCTTCCAATGCTCGCCGTTTTTCTTGGCAACCTTTTGTTCGAAGTAGCGGCGCAGCTTCGCGCGGTCATCAGCATTGTCCTTGACCACCGTGCCGGCAATGCAGTCGACCAGGTCAGCCGGGCTGCCGTCGCGCTGCTCCAGGAACCAGGCGCGCACGCCGACGGCATGGGCGACGTTGACTGCTTCCGCGGTCGACATGACGGCCGTCAGGCGGTCCATGGCAGCATCGCCGCCGTGCGTTTGCGAAGCGCCGCGCAGGTCGCGGAAGGTGGTCACCAGCAATTCGAGCACCGGAACCGGCAGGCTGCGCGGGATGGCGCTCTTTTCCAGCAGGCGGGCGGAAGCCTCCTGCACCAGCGCCAGCTCGTGATCGAAGTCGAGGATTGGGAACACCGTCTCGAAGTCGAAGCGGCGCTTGAGCGCCGCGCTCATTTCGTTCACACCGCGGTCGCGCGTATTGGCGGTCGCGATGATGTTGAAGCCGTCGCGCGCATACAGCATGCCGTCTTCGCCCGCCAGTTCCGGCACGCTCATGACACGGTCCGACAGCATGCCGAGCAGGCAGTCCTGCACTTCCAGCGGGGCGCGCGTGATTTCTTCGAAACGCACGATCTGGCCGTCGCGCATGCCCTGGTACAGCGGCGCCGGCACCAGCGCGCGCGGGCTCGGGCCTTCGTTGATCAGCAGGGCGTAGTTCCAGGAATACTTGATCTGGTCTTCGGTGATCGACGCGCCGCCCTGGATCGTCAGGGTCGACTTGCCGCAAATGGCAGTGGCCAGCAATTCGGACAGGAGCGACTTCGCCGTGCCAGGCTCGCCCACCAGCATCAGGCCGCGGCCGGTGGCCAGCGTGACCAGCATGCGTTCGATCGATGCGGCAGGGGCGACGATCTTGCGCTGCACATCCAGACCGGCGTCGCCGAGGATGAACTTGCGCGCGGCGGTCAGGCTCAGCGCCCAGCCGGGAGGGCGCGGTCCGTTGTCGCTGTCGCGCAGGCGCTGCAATTCCTGCGCGTAGAGGATTTCGGCTGGTGGCCGCTGCAAGGCGGGGGAAGTGCTGTTGGCGTTCTTTTTCATGATGTCATGCTCGCAAGGATTCGATGTCGCGAATCAGTTCACTGGTGGCAATCGGGTCGAGGGTGGACAGGCGTTCTCCCGCCTTGATCTCGCCCCAGGGCGAAGGTACGCCTACCGTCACCATTTGCAGCGTCTGTTCAGGATACTCGTTGACCATTCCCACGATGATTCCAGGGTTCAGGGTCAGTTCGATCACCCTGGACGCGGTGACAGGCTTGTGGAAATACCAGATGCCACCGCCATCCTGGGCCTGGCCACGGCGCCAGCCTTTGTTGACCAGGCCAAGCACGCGGCCGGTCGGGACGACGATGCCTTTCCAGCGCGCCAGCTGCGCCGCGGACTGCTCTTCGTCGCCCAGCGTGTAGGTGTCGCGCCCCAGTTGGGCAAATGGCTGCAGCAGCTCGTAGTCCGCGAACAGCTGGCCGAACTGCGCGGCGATCTCCTGCGGCAGTTCGAGCGCGTGCGGCAGGCCAACCATGACCGCGCCGCCTTCCGGCAGCGCAAAGCTGTCGTCTTCGGCCGTCGTGTAGCTGCCGTCTTCCGCCACGCGGAAGCAGTCCAGCAGTTTCACGCCGCCATTCCCGCCCTGCTCCACAGCGTACACGCCCCAGACCAGGCGCTGCACAAGGTGCCGCACCAGCGGATGCTCAACCAGGAACTGGCGGAAGTGTTCGGGCAGCCAGCGGCGCCGGCTGCACATGGCCCACTCCAGCCTCACGACCTGCTGGCTGGCGATGGTGCGGGCGTCCTTCTTGAGAAGCTTGAAGCGTTCGACGGCAGCGCTGGCCAGCGCCTCGTCATCGCTCTGCTTCGGCTTGGGAAGGTCGGCCAGGCGCTTGCCTTCGCTGTCGCGCACATACGGCTTCAGTGTCTCGTCAAATCCGACGCGGAACTGGCGCGGGCCGAAGTCCAGCAGCACACTGCCATTGTCGTCCAGGCCCAGGTCCGGCGCCAGGCGGTCTTCCAGCTCTTCCGTCGTCAGCTCGCGCGCCTCGGCGATCTTGTCGATCTTCTCGCGCGCCTTGTCCTGCAGGCCCTTGAACTTGACCTTCTGCGCGATACCATTCAGCAGCATCAATGCCGTGTCGGTACCGATTTCGGCCAGGACGTCCAGTGCAGACACGGCGCGGGCATGCGCCGACTCGCCAGGCCAGGTACGGATGTAAGGTGTCAGCTTGCGTGCCGTGTCGTCCGTTCCCAGCCAGCCCAAGGCGGTCATGGCCCAGCCTTCCTTGGCGGGGCCGCCGGCATTCAGCCAGGACGAGAAGCAATCCCAGCTGAATTCCGCCAGCGATTCGGCAGTGCAGGCAGCCTTGAGCTGCGCGATGCCTGGGTACAGGCCATCCACGGTTGGGAACATCAGCATGGTGCCGATATGGTCCAGCGCACTATCTGGCACGGCCTTGCCCGCGCCGGCGCCGCAACTGTCATTGAGTACAGGGCGGCGCCACCCCAGCGGCGCCCAGAAATCCGGCAGTTTCGGCAGCTTGGCCGGCATCCGCTCGAGCGGATCTTCATCAAGCAGCGTACGCAGGGTCGCGACGACTGCCGCCTCGTCGTAACGTGCTGCGACATCAAAGAGCATGGCCTCATGGCCCTGCGCGCGCAGGTAGCGCAAAGCCCACAGTGCGCAATCCCGCGCCTCGCCCACCTTGCCCAACGCTGGCGCGATCAAGCCGCAAATGGCGTGCTCAGGGTAACGCAGCAGCCACTGACGGCCCTCATCTTGCAGTTTTTTGAGCTTGGTCGCAGCGCGCGCCATGGGCGCTGCCAAGCCGGTCGAGCCAAAGCTCTTAGCCAACGGGCCTAACTCGTTGAGATTGTGCGCCAGCATCGCTTCGAAACCTGGAAGCGCAGCTAATCCGAATCTCTCGAGCAGCGGGGCGATACGGGGCAGGTACGCCATCACGTCGTCTGGAAGCGCGTTCCATACCTCGATGCCCATAGTTCCTGGGAGCTGCGGAAGTGCCAGAGGACCGATAGTCCGTCCTTTTCCTGCCTGCCGGTACTTTATCCATGCCTCGATCAGCCCGCCGACATCCTGATTCTCAATTGCCTGCGCCGCCAGTTTCCTGCAGGCTTCCGCATCAGGATCGCTTCCGTAGATGCCGAACTCCGTGGCCAGCGCATGGAGGTTATCGGGTTTACGCCTGTGGCGGACCCACATTCGGCGATTGGCGAAAATCGATTCATCGCCGCCGCTATCACCCCAATGCTCCACTGGAGCCAGCGGCAAGGGCTGCAGCGCGAGCGTGGCTGCGGCCTTCTTGCGCGGCCGCAGCCACGGCGGATCGGCCAGCACGCCCGGCAAATCCTGCGGCTCTGCCGCAGGAATCGAAGTGCCGGCTTTCTCAAGCTGGCGTTGCAGCAGCGCTTGCGCGTCAGCGCTCACCCAAGGCATCAGCTGCGGGACCTGTTCGGCATGGCTGCGAAGCAGCATTGCCAGCGTCGCCTGCAATACCTCGCCTTCCTTGCCACGCCGTTCGCCCAGTTCTGCCAGCGCGGCGATGCCCGCCAGCGGCGCATGCGCGAGCGCAGCAGAGAAATTTGCGCGCGCCATCTTGAGCGAAATGCCAGTCCAGGTACTGGTATCGGAAGCCACGACAAGAACCTCGGCGAGCAGCTTGATGGCTTCCGGTGTACCGATATATGCCAGGGCTTCGCTCGCAATTTCGCTGTAAGGCATCAGCTTCAGGACGCCAAACGCATCGGCACCGCGCTCCCTCAGGACGGTCGCGACCAGCATTGGTTGATTGGACCAGCGTCCATGGTTGGAAATTTTGATGCCGAATTTTTCGCCCAAGCCTGGATCGCTGGCCGTCAAGAGCAGGAGCGGCAGGGTATCGGCCGCCTGTCCTTTGGCCAGTTCAGGCGCCAGGCGATCGGACACTTCCGGCCGTTCGGGCAGTTGCGCCGCCAGCCCTGCCTTGCGCATGATGTGAACGTTAGGGATGGCGTTCTCGATCTTGTCAGCGCATGCCTGCCAGACGACCTCCGGTGCTGACGACAGCTGGCGCCGCATGGCCACTTCGACTGGCGTAAGCGGATCCGATACGCCCAGTTCAGTCGTGACGATGGACCTGACGCTGACTTTCCGCGGGTTCCCCGTGTGCTCCCAGTGCACCTGTATCAGCTGCATTTCGATGAAGGCGTCGACGCAGTGCTCCAGGCCTTTGTGCTTTGCCAGCGCGTAAACCATCTGCTCCGCCAGAGCGTCATTCTTGCCCTCCCAGTCCCAGGGAAGCTTGGCTGCCAAGGCAAGCAGCACCGCGTCCGACAGCAGGGAGCCGTCCAGGTTCTGGGTCCGCAGCCTTTCCCACGCCTCTTCAAATGCCGGACGGAGTTCGGCGTACGTCGCCTCGGCATCCGGCAACTGGCAATCAAACATGCGGCGGAAGACATCCTGCGCGTCGACCGCTGGCACCGGTTTCGGGAAGCGGCGCGATGGCAAGGCAGCCAGCGCCAGCTTCCTGGGCAGTGGAACCGCCGGCCTTTGCGCCAGCCATGGCGGCATAGTCGACGAATCGACGGCGGCAACGGGTTCCGGCGCCATTTCCTCTGCTACGGGCGCCGGTGCCTCAGGCTTCGGCTGCGCCGCTGGCTTTGGAGCAGTCCTGCCGATCGTGGCGGCTGGCGCGGCCCCCACTTCGACATAGCCCTTGCTGGTCTTTTCCGCAATGAGCTTAGCCATCGCTGTGGAGCACTTGGCCATGTCCGCAAAGGACTTGGTCTGGCTCTGGCCCTGGGTGCCAATCCGGCCCCAGCGTATGTTCAGGCCAGAGCCTTCTTGCTCAATCTCCCAAAATTTGTTCGAGCTGTCGTCGGTAAATTCAAAGCGGCGCATTGGAGTCCAGTTGTTCATGTAATTTTTTGCGGCCTTCATGCCCGCAGGGATTCAATATCCCGAATCAGTTCACTGGCAGCGACCGGATCGAGCACGTCCAAACCTTCAGGCGACCTGACTTCGTTCCCGCGCGCAGACACCCCGACCGCAACCAGTTCCAGCGTTTGCTGCGCATCTTCGTTGACCATGCCGGCGAAGATGCCTGGGTTGAGCGTCAACTCAATGACTTTGCCGGTATCCAGCGGCTTGTGGAAGAAGCAGATCGTTCCACCACCCTGTGTCTTGCCGCGCCGCCAGCCCTTGTTTTCGAGGCCAATCACGCGGCCGCCAGGCACGACAAGACCCTTCCAGCGCGCGAGCTGCGTCTGCACCCTTTCTCCAGCCTCCAGCGCATAGGTATCACGCCCCAGCTGCGCGAATGGCTGCAGGAGCTGGTAGTCCGCAAACAACTGGCCAAACTGCGCGACAGCCTGCGGCGGCAACTCGAGTGCATGCGGCAGGCCGACCTCAATGTGTCCGCCATCCGGAAGCGTGAACGCATCATCCTCGCCCGTGGTGTAGCTGCCGTCTTCGGCGACGCGGAAGCATTCCAGCAGGCGTACACCGTCCTCTTCCACTGCGTAGACACCCCACACCAGGCGCTGCACCAGGTGCCGCACGAGCGGATGCTCCACCAGGAACTGGCGGAAGTGTTCGGGCAGCCAGCGGCGGCGGCTGCACATGGCCCGCTCTAGGCGCAGCACCTGCTGGCCGGCGACAGTGCGGGCATCTTTCTTGAGCAGCTTGAAGCGCTCGACGGCGGCCTTTGCCAGCTCTTCATCGTCGGTTGCTTTCGGCTTCGGCAGGTCGGGCAGGCGTTTGCCATCGCTGTCGCGCACAAAGGGCTTCAATGCTTCGTCGAAGCGGGCCTGGAACTGGCGGGGACCGAAGTCCAGCAGGACGCTGCCGCTTTCATCCAGACCCAGTTCCGGCGCCAGGCGGTCTTCCAGCTGCTCGGTCGTCAGTTCCATGGCCTCGGCCATCTTGACAATTTTCTCTCGGGCCTTGTCCTGCAAGGGTTTGTTCCTGGCCTTCTGCGCAATGCCATTCAACAGCATCAGCGCGACATCGCTGCCGATGTTGGCCAGCACGTCAAGCGCAGAGACGGCACGCAAATGCTGCGACTCGCTCGGCCAGTTGCGGATATAGGGTGTCAGCTTGCGCGCCGTGTCGTCCGTTCCCAGCCATCCCAGTGCCGTCATCGCCCAGGCGCCCTTGGAATTGCCGCCGGAGTTCAGCCAGGCCATAAAACAATCCCAGCTGAAGTCCGCCAGGGATTCGGCAGTACAGGCAGCCTTGACCTGGCCGATGCCCGCATATGGCCCCTCCGCGGCCGGGAACATCAGCATGGTGCCAATATGGTCCAGTGCCTCGTTCGACAAGGCCATGCCGGCACTGGCGCCGCAAGTGTCGTTCAGCACGGGCCGGCGCCATTCGTATGGCGCCCAGAAATCCGGCAGCTTGGGGACCTTGGCAGGAAGGCGTTCCAGCGGGTCTTCATCAAGCAGGGCACGCAACGAAGCGGCGACGCCCGGCTCGTCGTAACGTGCAGCGGTTTCGAATACCAGAGCTTCGTAACCATGAGAGCGCAGGAAGCGCAGCGCCGACATGGCGCATTCCTTGTCCTCGCCTGCCTTGCCGACCGCGGGCGCAATCAGCCCGCAGATGGCATGTTCCGGGAACCGCAACAGCCACTGGCGCGCTTCCTCCTGCTGCTTTTTGAGCCTGGCCGCGGCGCGCGCAACGTGAGCTGCCATGCCCACTGAAGCGAGGCATTTGGCCAGCGGCATGGCATCGGTCGGGCGGCGGCCCAACAGTTTCTCGAAGCCGGGGAGGGCCTGCAGGCCTAACTTGCTGAGCAGGTACGGCACGGTTTCGATGTCCGCTTCATCGCTGAGGGCTGTCCATATTTCGACGCCCAGTTCGCCTGGCAGCACGGTGAGTCCCGGCGAATGGATTGAGCGGAAGAAGCCGTTGGCTGCGTATCCGCGCCAAGCTTCTGCCAGGGCTTTCATGTCCCCCCGTTCAATGGCTTTGCGGGCCATCTCGCGCGTTTCATCGTCCTTCGCACCGCTGCGCCAGCGGAACCCGACCACATCCGCGAACCTGGCGGGATCCTTGTCACCGCCATCGATGTAATGCCAGTGATGATCTTCCAGGCGTTCCCATTCTTCCCGGTCGATGTCATCCCAGCGCTCAACTGGCGCCAGCTCAAGCGCTTGCACGACCAGTACCCCCGCACTCTTCTTGCGCGGCCGTAGCCATGGTGGAGAAGCCAGGACAGGTGGCAAATCGCTCGCCGCTGCCGCCTGGACCGGCGCGCTGCTCGCAGCTTGCATGCGTTGCACCAGTTCCTGTGCCGCAGGGCTGATCCATGGCAGGACCCCGGGCAACTCGGCAGCATGGGTCAGTAGCAGTTTGGACAGCGCAGCGCGCAACAATTCGCCATCCTGGCCAGGCCGTTCGCCGATTTCCGCGAGGGCGGCAATACCTGCCAGCGGCGCCTGCCGCAGCGCGGCCGACAATTGCGCGATCGCCGTTTTGTGGGTGATGCCATGCCACATGCGGGAAGTCGCGGTGCGGAACACGATGCCAGCGAGCACTTTGATTGCTTCGGGCGTGCCGATTTGGGCCACGGCCTCGTTGGCGACGTCGCCGTTCGCAACGATTTGTAGTAGCTGGAGGGCGTCTACGCCGCGCTCCTGGAGCAAGGAAGCGGCCAGCATCGGGTGCCGGCACCAGTCCCAATGGTCATCACGAAGCATGCTCAGCAAGCCCGGGTCGTCTGCCGTCAGCAGCAGCAGCGGCGCCGTCTTGGCTGCGTCCGTTCCGATCAACTGCCTGGCCAGGGCATTGGAGACCGATGGCCGTTCCGGCAGCAGAAGCGCGAGGCAGGCGCGCACCTGTAGCGGCACGGACGCAATGGCCTTCTCAATCTTGTCCGCACAGGCGATCCAGGCCGCTTCCGGTGCGCATGCCAGCTGTCGCCGCATGGCTACCTGGATCGGCGCAAGCGGCACATTGATACCAATCCAGCCTAGGTCGCCACGGTGGGCACTCCAGAAGTATTGCTCGTGGCCGTCCTGCGTACGCTCGCGCCTGCCGCCTAAAGAGATCCCGTACATGGCAAGGTAGACGTCGACACAGTATTCCACGCCTTTGCGCCCGGCAATGATGTCGACCACCCGTGCAGGTGCCGATCGCGGATCATGGAAGCGCTCATCTTCAGTCAAGCTTGCCAGCCTGAACAAGAAAGCATCCGACTGCAACGAACCATCCAGCTTGTGGTTGCGCAAGCGTTCCAGCGTTTCTTCAACTGCCGGGCGCAGTTCAGCGTCGGAACTGTCGGGATCTGCCAGCGTCGACTGGTGCAAGCCACGGAAAACCGCTTGCGAATCGAATTCCGGCACCGGTTTCGGGAACCGGCGCGAAGGCAGCGCCGCAGCGGCAAACTTCCTGGAAAGTAGCAGTGGCGTGCCGCGTGTCGGCCAAGGAGGCGCCATCGAAGGATCGGCAAATTCAGGGCTGTGCATCTGAGTCTAATTACCCAAAAGAAACTTGTAATTTTGACTTTAACACGCAGCCGATCAGGTTAACAAGGACTCCATGTCGCGCACCAGTTCACTGGCGCTGACCGGATCCAGGCTGGCCATGCTCCCCGCGCGCATCGAGATGACGCCGATTGTCTGTTCCGGATACTCGTCGGTCATGCCCACGATGATGCCCGGATCGAGCATCAGTTCGATGACGCCGGTCCCCGCTGCCGGTTTGCTGAAGAATGAAACGCCGCCGCCATCCATGGACGATCCGCGGTGCCAGCCCCTGCTGGCCAGGCCGAGCACGCGGCTGGTGGCGACCACCTTGCCTTTCCAGCGTTCCAGCGTTTCCGCGGCCTGCTCTCCGGCTTCCAGCCGGTAGGTTTGGCGCCCAAGCTGGGCGAAAGGCTGCAACAGTTCATAGTCTGCAAACAACTGTGCGAATTGCGCCACAGCCTGCGGCGGCATTTCGAGCGGATGCGGCATGCCGACGCGGAGATGGTCGCCATCTGGCAGCGCGAAGTCGTCATCTTCTCCATTCATGTAGCCGCCGTCTGCGGCGACACAGAAGCAGTACAGCAACTGCCCGCCGGTCTTCCCGTCTTCCAGCGCATAAACGCCCCATACCAGGCGCTGCACCAGGTGGCGCACCAGCGGATGATCGGCGAGGAATTGGCGGAAGTGCTCGGGGCGCCAGCGGCGGCCGTCGCACATGGCCTTTTCAAGGCGCGACAACTGCTGGCTGGCGACCGTGCGGACATCCTTCTTCAGGGCCTTGAAACGCTCGACCGCGGCAGCGGCCTTCGCTTGATCGTCGGTTCTTTTCGGCTTGGGCAGGTCTTTCAGGCGCGCCCCGTCGCTCTCGCGAACGTAGGGTTTCAGTGCTTCGTCGAAGCCGATGCGGAACTGGCGTGGGCCGAAGTCCAGCAGCACGCTGCCGTTATCGTCCAGCCCCAGGGCAGGCGCCAGCCGGTCTTCCAGTTCCTCGCGCGTCAGGCCGCGGTTCTCTGCAATCTGGTCGATCTTCTCGCGCGCTTTCACCCGCAACCCCGTAAACTTGACCTTCTGCGCGATATCGTTCAACAGCATCAGTGCGACGTCGCTGCCTAGATCGGCCAGCACGTCCAGCGCCGCAACTGCGCGCGCGTGCGAAGCCTCTCCCGGCCAGGCGCGGATGAATGGCGTGAGCCGGCGCGCCGTTTCATCATTCCCCAGCCATCCCAGCGCAGACAGGGCCCAGCTTTCCTTGGACGGCCCGCCAGCGCTCAGCCAGGCGGTAAAACAATCCCAGCTGAAGTCGGCCAGGGACTCGGGCGTGCATGCCTCCTTGAGTTGCGCAATGCCGGCGTACAGGCCATCCACGGTGGGCAAGGCCAGCATGGTGCCGAGGTGGGCCAGCGCTTCATCCGGCAGCGCCTTGCCGGCACTGGCGCCGCAGCGCTCGTTCAGCACAGGACGGCGCCAGCCAAGCGGTTCCCAGAACTCGGGCAGCTTGGGAACTTTGGCAGGAAGACGCTCGAGCGGATCTTCGTCGAGCATGGCGCGTACTGCGGCGGCGACAGCCGGATCTTCGTAGCGCCAGGCAATGCCGACGATGAGCGACTCAAGGCCGTTTGCGCGCAGGAAGCGCAGGGCCGACAGCGCACAGCTGCGTTCTTCGCCTGCCTTGCCGATTGCAGGAGCGATCAGGCCAGCGATGGCATGTTCAGGGAAGCGCAGCAGCCAGCGGCGCGCCTCGTCCTGCAGTTTTTTGAGCCTGGCCGCCGCACGCGCGATCGGCCCCGCGAACTCCACGGCGCCGATGCAGGGCGCCAGCGGCAGCATCTTGTCGAAGCTGTCGCGCAGCATGACCGCAAAGCCGGGCACGGCGGCCGAGCCAAACTGGCTAAGCAGGTAGTCCACACCGTAGGGTTGCGCCTCGCCAGCCAGTGCATTCCAGGTTTCGATGCCCATCTCGCGGGGCAGCAGCGTCAGGAAGCGTGTGTCGATTTCTGCCCCCTCATCGCCTTCCCGGTAAAGCCGCCAGGCCTCGGCAAATGCCTCGCTGTCCGCATCGGCGATGGCTTGCGCAGCCATGCGGCGCGCTTCATCGCCGGCATGTCCCGGATTGCGGGAGAAACCAATTGAATCGAGCAGCGCTGCTGTATTCTTGCGCGCCTTGTCGAAATCTCTCTGCTGCCACCGGTCCAGCTTTGCCCATCCCTCACGGTCGACGCTGTCCCATCGCTCAACCGGCGCCACCGGCAAAGGCTGCTTCGCCAGCGCAGCAACGGCTTTCTTGCGAGGACGCAGCCACGGCGGGTCAGCCAGCACTTGCGGCAGGTCTGCCTGCGCCGCCACTGGCATCGACCTGTCGCTTTTTTCGCCAAGGCGTTGCAGCAAGGCTTGGGCTGCCGGGCTGACCCAGGGCAAGAGGTGCTCAACATGTTCGGCATTGGCCCGCACCAGCTTCGCCAGTTCGGCCTGCAGCATTTCACCGTCCTTGCCGCGGATTCCGCCCAGTTCAGCCAGCGCAGCGATGCCCGCAAGCGGCCATTGCTTCAGCGCAGCCATCAGGTACTTGAGTACGGTTTTGGGCTCCGCAATCCACCACAGCATGCTGTCTACGCGCGCCGGTGTGGCGCAATAGGTTTCCGCCAGCAGCTTGATGGCTTCCGGAGTGCCGATCTGGCTCAAGGCGATAGTGGCCGTGGCACTGCTTGCGGCCAGTTGCAGGACCGGGATGGCGTCCAGGCCACGTTCCTGCAAGAGGGTCGCCACCAGCATCAGGCCGGAAGTCCAGCGGTCTTCATCCAGCAATTCGTCACCGAGCATGCCGTGCAGTTCCGGGTCAGTGGCTGTCAACAGCAGTACCGGCAAGGTGGCCGATGCCCTGCCTTTGGCCAGCGTGTGCATCAGCCGGTTCGACACCTCGGGGCGTTCCGGTAGTTGCGCTGCAAGCCCCGCCCTGCGCACGGCAGGAACGTTCGGAATCGCGCGTTCGATCTTGTCCGCACAGGTTTTCCAGACCGATTCCGGCGCAGACGACAACTGACGCCGCATGGCTACTTCAACCGGGGACAGCGGATAGCGGTCGCCGAGTTCCTTGGTCACCTTGCGCGTAACGCCCGCTTGCCAGTAGTTGTACTCATTTTGTGCCAGCTTCACCTGCAAGCCCTGCATCTCGATAAAAGCGTCGACGCAATATTCCAGGCCCTTGTGGCTGGCAAGTGCGTCGAGCACACGTTCGCCTAGCGGCGCTTCGCCCTCCTTCTGCGAGCCGTATGCAGTGTCGTTCGCGAGCGCGAGCAAGATCGCGTGCGACTGCAGCGAGCCTTCCATGGAGCCGCTCAGCGCGTAGATCCACGCGTCCGAAAAGTCCAGCTGCAGGTCGCGATCCGTGGCAGGCAGGTTGGGCTTTTCAATTTCGCCCAGGCGCGTCAGTGCAGCAGATACGTCGACCTCCGGCACCGGTTTCGGGAAACGGCGCGAAGGCAATGCCGCTGCGGCCAACTCTTCGGAAATTGATAGCGGAACACCCTGTGCAAACCAGGGCGGTGTCGGGCTGTTGTCGGCGGATTCGAGGCGGCGCATGGATTTATTACCAAAAAGAAATGTTATCTTTTCGACTATATCATGCTGGTGTGGGCCTGGCCCACACGGTTGCCGCTATCAGGCGCGCAGTGATTCGATATCCCGGATCAATTCACTGGTCGCAATCGGGTCGAGGATGGCCAGGCTTTCGGCCGACCCGATTTCGCCCCAGCTTGATGGCGAACCGACCGTGATCTCTTGCAGCGTCTGTTCCGGATACTCGTCGACCATGCCCACGATGATGCCCGGATCCAGCGTCAGTTCGATCACCTTGGTGCTGGAGAGCGGCTTCTGGAAATACCAGATGCCGCCGCCATCCTGCGCCTGGCCACGCCGCCAGCCCTTGTTGACCAGGCCCAGCACCCGTCCTGTCGGAACCACGGCGCCTTTCCAGCGCTCCAGCTTGGTCCCGGCTTGCTCGTCGGCGCCAAGCGTGTAGGTGTCGCGCCCCAGTTGGGCAAACGGCTGCAGCAGCTCGTAATCCGCGAACAACTGGCCGAACTGCGCGGCGGCTTCCTGCGGCAACTCGAGCGCATGCGGCAGGCCGACGCGGAGATCGGCGCCCTCCGGGATCGTGAAGGCGTCGTCCTCGCCCGTGGTATAGCTGCCATCTTCCGATACGCGGAAGCAGTTGGCCAGCTTGCCTCCCGCGTTGCCGCCATCTTGCACGGCATAGACACCCCACACCAGGCGCTGCACCAGGTGCCGCACCAGCGGGTGCTCCACCAGGAACTGGCGGAAGTGATCGGGCAGCCAGCGGCGCCGGCTGCACATGGCCCATTCCAGGCGCAGCACCTGCTGGCTGGCGATGGTGCGGGCATCCTTCTTCAGCAGCTTGAAGCGCTCCACGGCAGCAGGCGCCAGCGTTTCATCGTCGGTCTTTTTCGGCTTCGGCAGGTCGGGCAGCCGCTTGCCTTCGCTGTCGCGCACATACGGCTTCAGAGCTTCGTCGAAACCGACGCGGAACTGGCGCGGGCCGAAGTCCAGCAGCACGCTGCCGTTTTCGTCCAGGCCCAGGTCGGGCGCCAGGCGGTCTTCCAGTTCCTCGGTGGTCAGCTCGCGCGCCTCGGCGATCTTGTCGATCTTCTCGCGCGCCTTGTCCTGCAGGCCTTTGAACTTCACCTTCTGCGCGATGCCGTTCAACAGCATCAGGGCAGTGTCGGTGCCGATGTTGGCCAGCACGTCGAGCGCGGAAACGGCACGTGCATGCGCGGCCTCGCCCGGCCAGGTACGGATGTAAGGCGTGAGTTTGCGGGCCGTATCGTCTGTTCCCAGAAAGCCCAGCGCCAGCATGGCCCAGCCGTCCTTCGAGTTGCCGCCTGCACCCAGCCAGGCAGTGAAACAATCCCAGCCGAAGTTGGCGAGGGACTCAGGGGTGCAAGCCTCCTTGAGCTGGGTAATGCCAGGATACAGGCCGTCCACAGTAGGGAACATCAGCATGGTGCCTATGTGGTCCAGAGCATCATTGGGCACTGCCATGCCTGCACTGGCGCCACCGGTTTCGTTCAGCACAGGACGGCGCCAACTCTGCGGCGACCAGAAACCGGGCAGCGTGGGCAACCTGGCCGGTACCACTTCCAGCGGATCCTCATCGAACAGTGCGCTTACCGCCGCGATCACGGCCGGGTCGTCGTAGCGCGCAGCAACGCCGAGGATGAGTGCCTCGTGGCCGTGTGCGCGCAAGTAGAACAACGCCGAGCGAGCGCAGGCCTGTTCTTCACCCGCCTTGCCCAGCGCCGGCGCGATCAGTGCGCAAGCTGCGTGTTCGGGGAAGCGCAGCAGCCACTGGCGCGCTTCATGCTGCACTTTCTTGAGCTTAACCGCGGCGCGCGCAACCACGCCCGCCAGTTGCACCGAGCCGTAGCATTTGGCCAGCGCCAGCACATCGCTGGGGCGGCGTGCTGCCATGACCTCGAAGCCTGGCAGCGCCGGCAAGCCGTATTTGGCGACGAAGTAAGAAACGCCGGCGCCCTCCACCGCCACTTCCCCGGCCAGCGCATTCCAGGTTTCAATTCCCATGTCTCCCGGCAGCAGCGAGAGAATCTCCAGAGAGATGGTGCGCCAGTTGCCAACCTGCCAGTACTGGCGGCAAGCTGCAATCAAGCCCTTTGCGTCGGCATTCTCGATTGCCTGGACTGCGAGCTTGCGCGCCTCGACGTCCGCCTGCGAGGTATTCCAGCGGAAGCCAAGCTCGGTCGCCAGCGAATCCGCGCTGTTGCCCGCGCGGCTGATCGGTCCCCAATACCATTTCTCCGCCGTTGCCCAGGCTTCGCGGTCGATGCCATCCCATCGTTCGGCCGGCGCCAGCGGCAAGGGCTGCAGAACCAGCGCCGCTGCCGCCTTCTTGCGCGGCCGCAGCCACGGTGGACTGGCCAGCACGCTTGGCAGGTCGGCTTGGGCCGCCGCCTGGACCGGTGTGCTGCCCTGGTCGTGCAGGCGCAGCAGCAGTGCCTGCGCAGCCGGGCTAATCCAGGGCAGGATGCGCACGACATCCGCAGCATGCTCATGGACCAGTTTCAGGAGCGCCGGCCGCGTGACTTCGCCCACTTTGCCGCCCTGCTCTCCCAATTCGGCCAGGCCGGCAATGCCTGCCAGCGGCCATTGCTTCAGTGCCGCGAATAAGCGGGCCGCCGCCGTCTTGAAATTGATCCCGTACCAGTTCCGCGAGTCGCTCTTCAGGGACACCGCCTCGACAAGAACCTTGATGGCTTCGGGCGTACCGATTAGCGTCAAGGCCTCGTTGGCATTTTCATCGAGCGGGAATTTCTTCAGGATGGCGCAAGCGTCCACGCCATGCTCCTGAAGTGCGGTCGCCGCCAGCATTGGCGCGGCACTGTGTATGTTCAGTTTGCCAGCTAGTTCCAGATCGTTCGCCGAAAGCAGCAGCACTTCCAGCGTCGCTTGTGTCGCCCGCAAATCGAGTTCACGTGCCAACCGGTTGGCCACTTCGGGCCTTTCAGGCAGTTGTGCAGACAGGGCAGCCTGGCGCACGGCCGGCATGGTAGCGATTGCGTTCTCGATCTTGTCTGCGCACAGTCGCCAAAGGTCTTCAGGTGCGGCCGATAGCTGCCGGCGCATGGCTACTTCAACTGGCGAGAGCAGGTAGTAGCCGCCCAGGTCTTCCGTGACAGTACGGGAAATGGCGATCCCCGCCTTGGCCCTGAGTCCGCCCGAAATGACCTGCATCCGCTGCATTTCGATGAAGGCGTCGACGCAATGTTCCAGGCCCTTTAGCTTGGCAATAACATCGAGAACCAGTTCTCCAATCGGCGTCTCGTGCATGCCCTGGAAATGCATCGAGGGATCGCTGGCCATTGCCAGCAGGATCGCGTCCGAGAGCAGTGAGCCTCCCAGCTTTTGCCCATACAAACGCTCCCATGCTTCCGCAAGCGCGGGACGCAGTTCGGCATCGGTCGCATCGGCATCCGGTCCACCGATTTCACTCAAGCGGCGGAACACGGCCCGCGCATCAACTTCCGGAATCGGTTGCGGGAAGCGGCGCGATGCCAGGGCAGCCGACGCTATTTTTTTTGGGATCGACACGGGCGTCCCCTGCACCATCCAGGGCGGTGCCGTTGCGGGATCGGCAGCAGCCTCCATTGGCGCCGGTGCGGGCGCCGGGGCAGGCGTCGCGGCAGCAGCAGCCGGCTTGGGAGTGGACTTGCCAATCGACGCGGCAGGCGCCGCTCCAACTTCGACATAGCCTTTGCCGGTCTTCTCGGCAATGAGCTTGTCCATCGCCGCCTTGCATTTGGCATTGTCGGCAAAGGACTTGGTCTGGCTCTGGCCCTGGGTGCCGATCTTGCCCCAGCGTACGTTCAGATCAGAGTCTTCTTGCTCAACTTCCCAGAATTTGTTCGAGCTGCTGTCAGCGAATTCAAAGCGGCGCATTGGAGTTCCGTTACCGAAGAGAAATGTTATATTTTCGACTATAACATGCAGATAATGGCTCGGACAGTACGATTACAGCTGGGAAGTGCTTTCGGTCCGTGGACGCAAGGTGCCAGCGATTGAGTTCCACTGCTGCCGATGTTCGATGTACTTTGCCAGCCCCTGTGCAAAGAATGTCTTCTCTTCGATATCCATTTCCCCGGGCAGGTCATCGCGCAAGGGATCTTGGTAGTCATCCGGCCATTGCGATGCCTCCAGGACTGCATAAACTGACTTTTCGTCGAGCCATCTGCTCGCAGAAATGGCGTGACCCGGTTCATTTTCGTTCGCCAGGGAAGCCAGCGCCGCTACACGATCCAGTCCCAGTTCGTAATAGCGGGCTTCGACACCGTAAAAGAATTCGGCCGGCTTATGCTCAAGAATGTCGCGGAACTCCGACCGGTAGTCCAGCAAACGCAGTTCGAGCGCTCGCTTATGCGCGTCCACCGTAACCGCATCCGCCAGCACCTTGCCGTGCTTGAGGATCCTGGCGGCACGGATCCAGGTCGCGCGGTGGTTATTGCCGTCGCGAAGAAGGCCGAGTGCCTGGCTGTACGCCTGGATGCTGGCTTCGAGATTGAATAAGGAGCGGCGCTCGGCCACCTCTTCATCGTCCTTCGTCGCCTGGATCGCCATGTCCTTTTTCTGGAGGTAGAGCGTAAGCAGGATGCCGGCAAAACCAAGGCTTGAGAATAAGGCGTTCAAGGCGCCAAAGGTGTCCCCAATCTGCCCTCGCTCACTTAGCCCTAGCTTGCTGAAGCCGCCGGCTGGAATCACCCACAACGTGAATCCGGCGTAAACCACGATGACTATCAGGAAAAGCGGTATTGCAATCTTTCTCATCAAGAGAGTTCCAGTGCGGAATAAAATGTCGTAATTTTGACTCTACCATGCAAACCTGCAAGAGCGATGCAGGCATTCATGTGATATCTGCGGTAAAACCAATTATTCAGGAAGCGCCCTATGCCCAACATTCGCCAGATGGAGGATGACGTTGTCGGTAGATTTACTGCGGAAGTTAATAAGCGCTTTCATACATTGCACGCCACTGGACGCCCACTTCCTTATGCGGTTGGCACGGCGCTTTCTGGCCAGGACCATGACTTGGCAGACTACTTGCTCGGTGCCCGGGGTCGTTTTGCATTGATTGAATTTAAGGCCGACCGGCGATCAACGCTGACTGAGCTCGATAAAAAACCAAGGCTCCAGCTACTTGAGTCGTGTCGTCTCGATAGCGGAATATTGCGCCGCTCATTAAACATTCATCACTTTGGATGGGAGCGGCTGGAACGGCGTCAACTGCCACAAATCGGGTCACAACTTGTGGCCACAATTGAAGTTGCCCGATATATTCCCGAACTCGCATCAGCAGCACAGGTGAGATTGCCGCTAGGAAGAGCAAGGTTATGGGATTCTAACGAATTCATCACCTCTTTTTTTGAGGTCCAAAGCGCTGGTACCAATATCCACCGTTTTCGCCGCTACCTTTCAGAGCTATATGCCATTGTTGGAAAATCCGGCAGTTCCGCTTTAGGCCGTTTTGAAGGGACAGTATTGGTCTATGTACCCGACCTTCATGGAACTGCACAAATTCAAACTATTCGGTTCAAGGGTTTCGACCAACTCATGGAGTTGACCATCAACTATGAAAAAGCGCTCACCAAGCAAAACCATCGGCCCCCTCCAGAACAGTCCCGTGACCAAGGCTTAAGCATGTGAGCGAATTACCTTGGTGCTGTCTGCCTTGCCGCGATTTTCTCAAGCAGTTCGCGCTCCCTTGGACTAGCATGATTCCAAATCACACTGTAATCATCGCCGAGCTGTATCCGCCTAAGCTGATCAGCTGTGACAAATTGGTCCCTGTCGAGACGGTGCATAAGTGCGGCGCCTCCGCCGAAGCCCAGAATACCGGTCACTATGCAGATGATTCCCCAAGCATTGGCCAACAGCATGCGACGGCCAGCCGACTGGCAAACTTCACGCGCCTCGTCGGTTACGGCTGAGATGTTATCGAGCATTTTATTCAAGCTAGCCAGGGTTTCTTTGGCGGCACTTTGTCGAGCACTCTCAGCGGCTGCCTGAGCTAATGCCTGGGATTTCGTATCGATCTCACGGGCCGAGGCAATTTGCTTCTCGATGAGTTTGGCGGCCTCGGCAATTATGCTCACCTGCTGGCCATTTGTGGATACCTGTTGTTGAAGCTTGCGTACATCGTCATGGATGCCATCAGCTTCTTCGCTATATTGATCGGCTTTCTCATTCAACCTGGCTAAGAGCCTTGCATGCTCCTGAGTGAAATCAGAACTCATTGCGTCTTTCTCGAAAATTAATGCGTTGTCCTGGGAAGTAACAATATTGCAATAACACTAATCCGCGCAAAAAGAAGTGTCAACAAAATCAAAAGGCCTGCAACTCGACGAGTTACAGGCCTTTAGCGACAACCAGTAGATGTAGCCGTTAGAACGGGATGTCGTCATCCATGTCCGAGAAGTTCGGCGCTGGGCGCGGTGCCGGGCGTGGTGCCGGCGCCGGTGCTGCCTGTGGGCGCGGAGCCTGGCGTGGCGCCGGGGCGTCGTAGCCCATGTCGTCGCCACCGCCCATGCCGCCACCCATGCCGCCGCCGGTATCGCCACGACCGCCCAGCATCTGCATGTTTTCAGCGATGATGTCGGTTGCGTACTTTTCGATGCCGTCTTTGTCGGTGTACTTGCGGGTCTGCAGGCGGCCTTCCACGTAGACGGAGGAACCTTTTTTCAGGTACTGGCCAACGATTTCAGCCAGGCGGCCGAAGAAGGAAATACGGTGCCACTCGGTCAGCTCTTTCTGCTCGCCGGTGTTGCGGTCTTTCGACCGGTACGAGGTGGCCACGGCGATGTTGGCAATCGCGTCACCGCTAGGCATGTAGCGGATTTCCGGATCGCGACCCAGATTGCCGACGATGATCACTTTGTTGACTGATGCCATTTATGAAACTCCTGAAGGAATGTGGGGGCCGTTTCAGCCAGCCCCAAAACAACGGAGTTTACCCTAAATTAATAGTCCCTCAAACATCGCGAAGACTGACGCAGCTCAATTTGTTGTCGGGTTAGCGCGTGGCGGCTTCAGCAGGCGCAGGGCGATCACCAGGGCGCAGGAAACCGCGCCGCAACCGGCCAGGTAGACCGCGTTGACGCCATGCCGGCCAGCCAGCGCACCGGCCAGCGGGCCGGTCAGGCCAAGCGAAATATCGAGGAAAGCCACGTAGGCGCCCATCGCCGCGCCACGGCTTTGCGGCGGAGTGCGCTTGACCGCTTCCACGCCGAATCCAGGGAAGGCCAGCGAGTAGCCGAAGCCCGTCAGGGCGGCGCCCACATACGCCAGCGTTGGCGCCGACGCCTGCCAGATGAACAGCTGGCCGGCTGCTTCGATCAGCACGCAGACCAGGGCCACGCGCGCGCCGCCGATCTTGTCCGGCAAATGGCCGAACAGCAAGCGGGCGCCGATGAAGGCCGCGCCGAAGGCAGTGAACGCCAGCGACGGACTGCCCCATTCTTTCGCAGCAAACAGCAGCGAGATGAAGGCAGTGATGACGCCGAAGCCGACGCTGGAAAACGCCAGTCCCATGCCCGGCCACCAGACCGCGCCCAGCACCTTGTAAAACGGGATGCGGCGCGCGCTGGCTGGCGGCAGGCCCTTGATCCCGGCCAGCACCAGCAGCGCCAGCACCGGCGCCAGCATGCCGGCCAGTGCAATGCCGTGGAAGCCGTATTGCTGGTACAGCGCCATCCCGGCCGGTGCGCCGGCAGCGTAGGCGCCGTACATGGCGATGCCGACCCAGGCCATGACCTTGCCGGCGTTCTGCGGGCCGGCCAGGCCCACTCCCCAGCTCAGGGCGCCGGTGACGATCAGGCTTTCCGCACCGCCCAGCAGGATGCGGCCGGCGATCAGCACCGCGACCGACGCTTCCGGCTGCGCGGCCATGGAGAGCGAGACCAGGTAAGCCAACGCGGAAGCGACAGCCAGCACAAAGCCGGTCATGACGGCGCGCTTGGAGCCGCGGGTGTCGCACAAGCCGCCAGCCCAGGCGCGGGTCAGCAGGGCGGCAACGAACTGGGCGCCGGCCACGACACCGACCATCAGCGTGCCCAGGCCGAGGTGGTCATGCACATGCAGCGGCAGCGCGGGCAAGGCGATGCCGATGGCGAGAAAGCTGGCAAACACCGCCAGCACGATAGGGAAAATCCGGGGCACCACACTGGCGCCCTGCAGGGCAGTTGCCGTGGCGGGAGAAGCGAAGTCTTTGGGAGGGCTCATGTGTAAGCTTTCTAGGTTGACAATGAATTCTGAGAATGCGAGCATTTGCTCACATACAGCCAAAATTCTAAAATCAACAACATCCAGCGAAAACTCGCATTCAGGAACGCCCGTGGTCGACATTCCCCAGCCCCGCAAAGCCCCGCGCCAGGCGCGTTCCCGAGCCACCGTAGAGGTGATCCTGGAGGCGACGGCTCGCGTTTTTTCCGAGCATGGGTACGCCGGAACCAACACCAACCTGATCGCGGAGAAGGCCGGCATCAGCATCGGTTCGCTCTACCAATACTTCAAGAACAAGGATGCGCTGATCGCGGCGCTGCACCAGCGCCACGCCGAACAGGTGCAGCAAACCGTGGAAGAAGTGCTGGCCAGGCCCTGCGAACCGACGCTAGCCGGGCATATCGGCGCCCTGGTGCAGGCGCTGCTGGCCGCCCACCTGCTGGAACCCGCCCTGCACAAGATGCTGGAGCTGCAGTTCCCGTATTTCGACGCGCCGCAGTCGGAAAACGAAGCCGACCAGGGCATCTTCAAGCGCGTGCGCGCCCTGCTGGAAGATTGGCGGGCTGACATCGCGCCGCCCAACCTGGACCTGGCCACCTGGGTTGTCCTTCAGATCATGGAATCGATGGTGCATGCGGCCGTGATCGAGGCGCCGGGCTTCGACATGGCCGACATTGAGGCCGCCATCACCAGCGCCGTCATGGGCTACCTGACGTACCGCCCAAATACTGGTAATATGTACAGTATTTGACGCTGGGCTCGGTGTATCCGGGGCGCGGCGCAAGAATTCATTCGACGCTATAGTATCGGGCTGACCCCGAAAGGTACCCACGCATGGAAGAAATCCGCATCCGCGGTGCGCGCACGCACAACCTGAAAAACATCAACCTCGACCTGCCTCGCAATAAGCTGATCGTGATCACCGGCTTGTCCGGCTCCGGCAAGTCGTCGCTGGCGTTCGACACCCTGTACGCAGAAGGCCAGCGCCGCTACGTCGAGTCGCTGTCGGCCTACGCGCGCCAGTTCCTGCAGCTGATGGAAAAGCCGGACGTGGACATGATCGAGGGCCTGTCGCCGGCGATCTCCATCGAGCAGAAGGCCACCTCGCACAACCCGCGTTCGACCGTGGGCACCGTCACCGAGATCCACGACTACCTGCGCCTGCTGTACGCCCGCGTCGGCACCCCTTACTGCATCAACCACCCGGACCACGCGCTGGCCGCGCAATCGGTATCGCAGATGGTGGATGCCGTGCTGGCCATGCCCGAGGGCACCAAGCTGATGATCATGGCGCCAGTCGTGGCCAACCGCAAAGGCGAACACGTCGACCTGTTCGAGGCGATGCAAGCCCAGGGCTTCGTGCGCTTCCGCGTGCAGAGCGGCACACACGACGCCAAGATCTATGAAGTGGACGACCTGCCGAAGCTGAAGAAAACCGAGAAGCACACCATCGACGTAGTCATCGACCGCGTGAAGGTGAACCCGGAAATCAAGCAGCGCCTGGCCGAGTCGTTCGAGACCGCGCTGCGCCTGGCCGACGGCCGCGCCATCGCCTACGAGATGGACACCGGCGCCGAGCACGTCTACTCGAACAAGTTCGCCTGCACCACCTGCGGCTACTCGCTGCAGGAACTGGAGCCGCGCCTGTTCTCCTTCAACAACCCGATGGGCGCCTGCCCTGAGTGCGATGGCCTGGGCCATATCGAGTTCTTCGACCCGCGCCGCATCGTCGCTTTCCCCAACCTGTCGCTCGCTTCCGGCGCGGTAAAAGGCTGGGATCGCCGCAACCAGTTCTATTACTCGATGCTGGCTGCGCTGGCCGCGTACTACGACTTCGACCTCGACACCCCGTTCGAACAGCTGCCATCCAAGGCGCAGGACGTGGTGCTGCACGGCTCCGGCAAGACCGCCATCCCGTTCACCTACATGAATGAGCGCGGCAAGGCGGTGGTCAAGGAACATACCTTCGAAGGCATCGTCAACAACCTGCAGCGCCGCTACCGCGAAACCGATTCGATGGCGGTGAAGGAAGAACTGGCGAAGTTCATCAACGAGAAGAAGTGCCCGAGCTGCGAAGGCGCGCGCCTGCGCGTGGAAGCGCGTCATGTGAAGATCGGCACCGGCAAGCAGGAACGCGCGATCTACCAGATCGCCGAGAAGCCACTGCGCGATACCCTGTCCTTCTTCGAACAATTGAAGCTGAAGGGCGCGAAGAAAGACATCGCCGACCGCGTGATCAAGGAAATTGTGTCGCGCCTGACCTTCCTGAACAACGTAGGCCTGGATTACCTGTCGCTGGACCGCAGCGCGGACACGCTGTCGGGCGGCGAGGCCCAGCGTATCCGCCTGGCGTCGCAGATCGGCTCCGGCCTGACGGGCGTGATGTACGTGCTGGACGAGCCGTCCATCGGTCTGCACCAGCGCGACAACGACCGCCTGATCGACACCCTGAAGCACCTGCGCGACATCGGCAACTCGGTGCTGGTGGTGGAGCACGATGAAGACGCAATCCGCACTGCCGACTACGTGGTCGACATGGGCAAGGGCGCCGGCGTGCATGGCGGCGACGTGATTGCCGCCGGCCCGCTGAAGGACATCCTGAAATCGAAGGAATCGCTGACCGCCCAGTACCTGAGCGGCAAGCTGAAAATCGAAGTGCCGAAGAAGCGCGTCAAGTCCGACCCGGCGCGCCAGCTGACCGTGACCGGCGCTACCGGCAACAACCTGAAGAAGGTCAACCTGTCGCTGCCGGTCGGTTTGCTGACTTGCGTGACCGGCGTTTCCGGCTCCGGCAAATCGACCCTGGTCAACGACACGCTGTACCCTGCCCTGTCGCGCCACCTGTTCGGTTCCCAGACCGAACCGGCGCCGCACGAATCGATCAGCGGCCTGGAACACTTCGACAAGGTGATCTCGGTCGACCAGGCGCCGATCGGCCGCACGCCGCGTTCCAACCCGGCTACCTACACCGGCCTGTTCACGCCGATCCGCGACCTGTTCGCCACCGTGCCGGTGGCTAAAGAGCGTGGCTACTCGGCCGGCCGCTTCTCCTTCAACGTCAAGGGCGGCCGCTGCGAAGCCTGCCAGGGCGACGGCGTGATCAAGGTCGAAATGCACTTCCTGCCGGACGTGTACGTGCCTTGCGACGTCTGCCACGGCAAGCGCTATAACCGCGAAACGCTGGAAGTGCACTACAAGGGCAAGAGCATCACCGAAGTGCTGGACATGACAGTGGAAGACGCGCACGAATTCTTCAAGGCGGTGCCGGTCATCGCGCGCAAACTGCAAACCCTGCTCGACGTGGGCCTGGGCTACATCAAGCTGGGACAGAGCGCCACCACCCTGTCCGGCGGCGAAGCGCAGCGCGTCAAGCTGTCGCTGGAACTGTCCAAGCGCGACACGGGCCGCACGCTGTATATCCTGGACGAGCCGACCACCGGCCTGCACTTCCACGATATCGACCTGCTGCTGAAGGTGATCCACCGCCTGCGCGACCACGGCAACACCCTGGTCATCATCGAGCACAACCTCGACGTGATCAAGACCGCCGACTGGATCGTCGACCTCGGCCCTGAAGGCGGCGCCGGCGGCGGCCAGATCATCGCCAGCGGCACGCCGGAGGACGTGGCGGCCAACCCGGCCAGCGTGACCGGCAAATACCTCGGCCCACTTCTCAAGAAAAAATAATGAGCCTGCATTCCGTCAAACACTTCCTGGCGCAACACGCGCCAGACCTCGAAGTTATCGAACTGGCGGAAAGCACCGCGACCGTGGCGCTGGCTGCGGCCGCGCACGGCGTCGAGCCGGGCCAGATCGCCAAGACCCTGTCCCTGCGCATGAAGGAAGGCATCGTCCTGGTGGTGACGCGCGGCGATGCCCGGCTGGATAACAAGAAGTTCAAGGCTCACTTCGGCGCCACCGCGCGCATGCTGGGTGCGGAGGAAGTGGAAGCCCTGACCGGCCACCCAGTCGGCGGCGTCTGTCCTTTCGGCCTGCCAGGCCCGATTCCTGTCTATTGCGATGTTTCGCTGCGCGAGTACAAGGAAGTGATCCCGGCCGGCGGCGCGATCAATGCCGCGGTGCGCATCTGCCCTGAGCGCATGGCGGCGCTGACCGGCGCGCAATGGGTTGATGTCGCGCTGCCACCCACTACAATATAAGCGAGTCCAACCCTTGCCCCGCGGAGGCGCCATGCCTGCGCTTTACCGGCTGTTCCTGTTCTGCACCTTTGCGGTGGCCGCCTGCTGCGCGAAGGCAGGCACCATCTATTACCCCGCCCCGGAAGCATTCGAAAACGGCAAGTCGGATTTTGCCTTCGACCTGCTGCAACTGGCGCTGGCCAAAGCGGGCAGCACGCACCACGCCGAATTGGCGCCGATATACCGCCAGCAGAACCGGGCCATCGCCGAATTGCTCGCCAACTCCGGCAAGATCCACGTGGTGGGCACCATGACTTCGCCCGAGCGCGAGGCGCAAATGCTGCCGGTCCGCATTCCCATTTCCAAAGGCCTGATCGGCTGGCGCATCCTGCTGGTGCGCGAGGATTGGGCCGGCCATTTGCGTGAGATGCGCAGTGCAGGCGAACTGAAAAACGTCCACATGGCGCTTGGCGTGGACTGGCCTGACCTGGAAGTCCTGCGCGCAGCCGGCCTGGCGCCCGATACCGTTCCCTCTTACAACCGCCTGTTCGGCATGCTGAAGGCGCAACGCATCGACGCCGTTCCGCGCTCGGTCAACGAGATTTGGGCCGAAGTGGCGCGATATCCTGGCCTGGCCGCCGAACAGCACCTGGTGCTGCATTATCCCGCCGCCGATTACTTTTTCGTCCACCGCGACAATGCGGCTCTCGCGGAAGACATCCGGCGCGGGCTGGAAGCGGCGCAGGCGGACGGCTCGTTCGACCGCCTGCTGTTTGGCTATTACCGCGCGATGCTGGACAAGGCAGCCCTGGGCAAACGCCGTGTCATCGAACTGCCCAATCCCGCCTTGCCTCCAAGTGCTCCGCTGGCGCGCAAGGAGCTGTGGCTGACGCTGGAGCAGCTGCGGCGCTAGGCCGCGCGGCGCGACGCTGCCAGCCAGCGCTCCAGCTGCGGGAAGCGGTCGTAGCCCCAGAACGGCTCGCCGTCGGCCAGCACGAAAGGCACGCCGAACACGCCCTTGGCCAGCGCATCCTCGTTGCCCTGCTTGAACTGCGCCTTGATCGCCGGGTCTTCCATGCCGGCCAGGAAGGCCGAGCCGTCGATGCCCTGGCTCTCCGCAATCCCCAGCAACACGGCCTTGTCCGCAATATCCACGCCGTCCGCGTAATAGGCCTGGAAACAGGTGCGGGCAAACGAAACCGCTGCATCGTCGCCATGGTTGGCGCGCACCCACAGCATGGCGCGTCCCGGCGCAATCAGCATCTGCGGGAAGGCGCTGGAAGGATTGAAGGGAATCGCCTCCTCCTGCGCCGTGCGCTGCATGTCGCGCGTGACGTACTTCCATTTGAGCGGCACCACCGGCGACGGCAGCACGCCGGTCACTTGGGTCAGCGCCGGCAGCAGCACCGGATGCCAGCGCACGGTAGCGCCATTGGCGGCCGCCAGCCATTCGATGCGTCGCGCGGCGAAGTAGGAATAGCCCGAGGCGAAATCAAAGTAGAAGTCGAGGACCATGGCCGCTCCTTAGTAGTTTTCGCCGAAGTCGCTGTTATTCTTCGGCAGTCCGCGCAGGATGCCCCACAAGCTGTTGTGGCTCACGAAGTAGATGCCGACCGGCACCAGCAAAAGTAGGAATCGCATTTTTCTCTCCAATTTCGCACACCCGTGCGAACTCCGCTTAAAAAAAGGCCGCAGGCGAACCTGCGGCAACCCAAATCACAAGTCGTTGAAACTCTTGTACGTCGAAATCAGGCGGTTGAAAGCACGCTGCGCATGGCGCGGCGACTGCTCGTCACGCAGGAAGCGGGCGTCGTGCAGCAGGCCCACTACCAGGCTGTAAATCTCGAACACCAGTTGTTCCGGCTCGGTGTCCGGCCGCAGCTGGCCGGCTTCCATCGCCTGCAGGATGGTTTTGCGCAGCGAGGCACGCCAGGCCAGCGCGCCTTGCGCCAAGCGGTCGCGCACCGCGCTGCCCTCGTAATCGTCGAACTCGAAAGCGCCCGCCGTGTACAGGCAGGAACTGCGCAGCGCTTCGTCGGCCGCACGCTGGAACCACGCCGCTACCTGGGCCTGCAACCGCGGCAAGCCGCGCGGAAGCGACAGCGATGGCATGAACACTTCGGTCGCGAAGCGGCGGTCGTATTCGTCCAGCACGGCGCATTGCAGCTGCTCCAGCGAACCTACCCGCGAAAACACCCCGCTCTTGCTGATGCCAGTGCGCTTGGCGATTTCGCCCAGCGAGAGCTTGCCGATGCCTTCCGCCGCTGCCATTTCCATGGCGGCGTCGAGAATGGTGGCAAAGGTAGCTTCGCTTTTTGCGGTCAGGGTGTCCATGCGTCGAACTTTAGCACACGTGTGCGAAATGTCAAACCTAAATATTTTCTTATTTTTTTTGATTGACTATTTCACAAATGCCGCTAGAGTTGTGCGCAGGAAATTTCTGAGGAGAAAAACCTTGTACCCAACCCCATTGCGCTGCCTCGCAGCCGCCACCTTGCTGGCCTGCGCCGCCCTGTCTGCACAGGCTCAAATTGCGACCGGCACGATGACCGTGCCGCGCATGTTCCACCAGTCCAGCATCCTCGCTGATGGCCGCATCATGATCACCGGCGGTACGTCCAAGCCAGGCAACCCACTCTACGCCAGCAGCGAGATTTACGATCCGGTCGCAGGCCAATTCACGCCGGCGGCCCCAATGCTGACCGCCCGTCGTGAACATGCTGCAGCCACCCTGCAGGACGGCCGCATCCTCGTGGCCGGCGGGATGACTCCCAACAGCACAATGTCCAGCCTGGCCGAGATTTTCGATCCCGCCACCGGACAGTGGACCGCGACTGCGCCAATGAACACCGCCTACTTCCGTACGATGGCGCGCCTGCTGCCGGATGGCCGAGTACTGGTCGCCTCCCGTGACGATACGGGGCATCACGCCGAGATCTACGACCCGGCCAAAGGCACGTTCAGCAAATCCGGCGATATGGTTGAGACGACCAGCTGGCACGGCATGGTGGTGCTGGCCGACGGCCGTGTGCTGAAAGTTGGCGGCTACACCGCGAATGGCTACAGCCGCAACGCGGAAGTCTGGGACCCGGCCACCAACCAGTGGAGCGCAACGGGTTCCATGGCCGTTGCGCGCCAGGATATCCAGCCAGTGCTTCTGCCCGATGGCAAAGTATTGGTCGCCGGCGGCCGCTCTTCGATGAAGCTGGCGAGTACCGAAATCTACGATCCCGCTACCGGCCAGTTCAGCCCCGGCAGCGACATGCCGATCGCCTTCACCCCCGACAGCAGCGCAACGCTGGGCGATGGCAGCATCGTCTTCACCGACCCGTATGCACGCCAGCTGCTGCAATACCAGCCGGCCAGCGGCAAATGGAATGTCGCCGGTCCAAAGCGTGGCGCGGCACGTGAAACCAGCGTGACCCGCCTGCCGGAAGGCGGCCTGCTGCTGGCAGGTGGCGCGGCGCTGAACGACGCCACCTGCTACGCGGCAGTGTTCGAACAGGCATGCTCTGGCCAGCAGCTCGCGCTGTCCGCCACTTCGGCAACGCCTCCCGGCGACGGCGGCGAATTCAGTATCAACGTGAGCGGTGCGCCTGGCTGCCGCTTCGAAGCGGCCAACGTACCGTCCTGGCTGTCGCCTTGGGGGCCGAGCCCGTATACCATGCCGCCATCCGGCACCATGTCTTTCGTTTTCAAGGCCCTGCCGAATCCGAGCGGCGCCGAGCGCAGTGCTTCCTTCTACCTGGCAAATGAACTGCTGACTGTGACGCAACCGGTTTCCGCCACTTGCCCGAGCATGCCCTATGTGACGCCAACCATTACCAGGATCGGTTACCAGGGCGGCAATGGCACGGCCAATGTTTCGGCGCCGGCCAACTGTCCATGGCTTATTTCCGACATGCCGGCCTTTGCATCGCTCACCTCCGCGTCAAGCGGCAAAGGCAATGGCAGCTTCACCTACACGGTCCCCGCCAACCCTGGCAGCACCTCGCGCAGCGCTTCCGGCCAGCTCCTGGCCTCGGCCCAATCCGCCAGCTTTACCTTTACCCAGGATGGGCCGCCGCAATGCCCGACTGCGCCATCGATCAGCCTGAGCAGCACTACCTTCCCTGCAGCCGGCGGCACCATCAACGCTACGGTCAGCGCTGCGCCGACCTGTCCGTGGAACGTCAGCGCACTGCCGGCCTGGGTCAAGCTGGCTACTGCCGGCAGCGGCACCGGCAACGGCAGTTTTGCGATTACCGCCAGCGCCAACAAAGGTTATGCACTCAGCGGCAGCGGCCAGGTCAGCGGTCCGGGAGTGGCCTCTACCTTCAACCTGTTGCAGGAGGCCAGTCCCTGCGCCAGCTGGAGCGTCAGCCCGAACAGTGTCCGGGCCTCAAACACCGGCGCCACCGGCAGTTTCACCGTCAAAGCTGATGCTAGCTGCGGCTGGAACCTGAGCGGCGCACCAAGCTGGCTCACGATCTCCGGCGCCAGCAGCGGCAGCGGCAATGGCACCATCAGCTATTCCATCGCGCCCAACTCCGGCATGAGCCGCAGCACCATGCTCTCGCTGTCGGGCGCTGGTCCAACCCTGTCGCTCAGCGTCAACCAGGATGGGCAAACGGCTGCTGCCTGCAGCACGCAGATCAATAACGGCGTGCCTGTCAACGGCAACCTGCAATCGTCCGGATGCCCGGTTGGTGCGCGCGGCACAGGGTATTACACCGATCGCTATACCTTCAGCAGCGCGCCAGGGAGACTGGTGACGATCGCCTTGTCTTCGACAGCCTTTGATACCTACCTTTACCTGCGCGACCCGGCAGGATCGGTCATCAAGTCGGACGATGATAGCGGTGGCGGCACCAACTCGCGCATCAGCTTCACGCTGCCAGCGGGCACGGCCGGGACCTACACGATCGAGGCCACCAGCTATTCCAGCGGCCGTACCGGCGCCTACAGCCTGACCTTGACTCAGTAAGGATCAGGACTCCAGACGGCGTACATCTCGCCGTCTTCCTCTACGCCGGCCTCGATGAAACTGCAGGCGGCGTAGAGTTCCTTCGCCACGGCGTTGTCCGGACGGTAGCTGGTCCAGATGCGCTGCACATCCCCATGCTTCTGGATCTCAGCCAGCGCCAGTTCAACGGCGCGCCTGCCGTGCCCCCTGCCCTGGAAGCGGCGGTCCACCATCAGGTGATAGATTGCGTAGTCGCCCGGTTCATCCTCCGCGCCAGGAGCAGCGTACATCAGGAAGCCCACCACGCCGTCCTTGTCGGCGATCGCACGGCAGTGGTAGTTGGGGTGGAAGCTGGCTTCCGCAATCGCATACATGGTGGCCGCCGCATGGTCCTGCTGGTGCTCGTGCAGTTCAAGTTCAGCGATGTCGGTGAAATTCTCCTTGGTGACCACGTGCAGGTTGGTGGTGATCCATTTCCTCAGGAAGCGTTGGTATGGTCGCATTAATGACTCCTTCTTCTTCGTTACAGCTCTAGTACTGCGTTCATTTCGCCATCCTCGTCGATGTCGGTTTCGACGAAGCCCATGCTGGCGTATAGCTCTTTGGCCCTGGTGTTGTCCGGCTGGTAGCTGATCCAGACCTTGCGCACGCCGCCGCGCGCCCGGATCTCGGCCAGCGCCATCTGCAGCGCCTTGCGGCCGTAGCCCTTGCCCTGGTGGAGCAGGTCCACCATCAGGCGCCACACGCCAAATTCGCCGGGTTGGCCTTCCAGTTTCAGGTCGACGTACATCAGGAATCCAACCAGCTCACCATCGGCATAAATGCCGCGGGGCTGCATCTCCGGGTAAAAGCTGGCTTGCGCAATCGAGTAAGCGTTGCTGGCGATGTAGTCGCGCTGGTGGTCCAGCAGCCGCAAGTCAGTGATGTCGTCGAAGTTCTGCCGAGTGACAGCTTTCAGTTGGAGTTCCATGATTCCTTTCTCCTTGCGCCGGGACCAAAAAACAAAAACCCCGGCAAGTATCCTTACCGGGGTTTTTGTCGTGGGACGTCCGGCTCGGGGGTGGCGATTTGCCAGAAGCCCCGAGCGCACGCGCATCAGGGCTATCTGGTGTGCTTAATGCAGTTGATAGCGAAATTGCGCATGACTGTCCTTTCTTGATCTGGGTTATACAAAACTTACGAGCGCTGATTCTGCGCTCTTCACGAATGTAGTGTCAAGAAAAACTTTGTATAAATATTCACTCAGCGTTCTTGTTCAGGACATCGAGTCCCGCTTGGGCGCAACCATCCGTGCTCCGCTTTTGCCGCAGGTTTGCTACCGTAAGTTCATGATGAGCGTCTACAAGCTTGTGCTGCCGCTGCTGCTGGCCTGTCACGGGCTGGCCAGTGCGGCTGAGCCAAGCCGCATCAGCGTGCAGACGCTGGCGGCGGGCAAGGAAGTCGCACGCATCATGCTGCCCATCGGCCAGCAGCATACGGTGCAGGTGGAGGCGAACCAGGTCGAGCAGGACAACCGCGGCACGACGCATGCGCGCGGCAATGTGCGCGTGACCATCCGCACCGGCGGCAATGGCGGCCCTGCCACCATCATCGTCGGCGAGGAAATCATCATCAAGCGCAAAGTGCTCGACACCCGCGAGCTGGCCGCCATCCGCGCACTGGAAGCAATGGGCGCTCCCGGCAAGCGCGATGCGGCGCGCGACCGCAAGGAACTGGCGCGGCTGAAAACCATCGTCGCCTCCCATGGCTGGCCCGGCGTGCGCTTCGCTGGACCGGAACTGTCGCAGAACGCGTTCACTGTCCTGATGCGCATGCCCGAGAAAGAACTGGAAGTGCTGCTGCCCGCCCTGCGCGAGGCGCAGGCGCAGAACGACGTGCCGGGATCGCAACTGGCGCAGGCCGAAGACAGGCTGCGCGTCGCCAAGGGCCTGCCGCAGCGCTATGGCACACAGCTCGCCAGCGGCAAGCCGGTGGTCATTGAAGATGAAAACGCGCTCAATATCCGCCGAAAGATGATGGGGTTGCCGCCAATGCCTGTCACTTCCGGGCAATAGTTATTCCGAAACGTAGAAGACTTCTCCGCGCGGGGTGAATGGCAGGCGCCGTCCGTCGGCCAGCAGGTAGGCGTGGTCCATGCGCGTTTCTAGTTTGTCCTCGCACCAGCCGTCAGTCACGACCAGCACGGGTCCGTGCGCCGGCATCTCGCCTTTGTGCGCCAGGTCGCGCAGGTGGTCGAAGCCTGGCTGCAGCACGGTTCCACCGCGGCCGCGCAAGGTGAAGCGGTCCAGCAGGTTTTCCGGCTCGACCCAGCCGCAGTCGTACGCCATGGCATCGCAGCACACCAGGCGCACGGCGATCACGTCGCGCGCCAGGGCATAGCTGGCAATCGCGCCTAGCGCCTTGCCCAGCATGGCTGGCTCCATCGAGCCCGAAGTGTCGAGCAGCACACCGAAGACGCGGCTTTTGCGCTCCTCTTCAGGAGGCTTGCACAGCGAAGGCCGTGGAATATTGGGCGTGGCACCCTGCCGGCGCGAAGGCCGCGCATAGCTGCGCCGCATTTCCAGCGGCGGGAAGCGCTCATCGAACCAGTGTGCCAGCCGCGCGTCCCATGGAATGGGCGGCTGCGCCAGGCTGCGGATTTCTTCCAGCAGGCCGGAAGGCATGGTGCCGCGGCGTCCATCGTATTCCCAGCGGTCCATGCCTTGCGCAAGCGCTCGGCGGCAATACTCCTCCGCGTCGGTGAACTGGGTGCCGCTGTCCTCGCCCAGCAAGTCAGGCTGGTCGGTACCGCGCAGCGTGGCCAGCTTGCGGGCGCGACGGATATCGCGTGCCAGGCCGTCGTAGATTTCGTCGGCGGATTGCCCTGCCAGTGCAGCGTCATGCAGCATGCCGATGGCTGGTGGCGCGCCGACCTGCATCTCAAGCAGCCAGCCGTTGATCGCGAAGTCGCAAGCGACATTCCACAGCACGGGGTCGCGGCCACGACGGCGCGAAGCATGATTGAGGCCAGCGTGCAGCAATTCGTGGGCAAGCACGAACAGCGTTTCGTCATCGTTCAGGCCCGCTGCGGGATTGATCCAGATCCGGCGGGCGCCGACATCGATGGCTGCGACGCGAATGTCGTACTGCTGGCAGATGCGGATATCGTTCTCCAGGTCGAAGCTTGCCGCCAATGCACCCAGCAAGGGATAGCAGTCCATCATGCGGCGGCGCGCACGGTGTTCGCGGCTATGCGGTTTAGCGGCTTGCTCCACAGGCGCACCACCGGCAATGGCAAGCGCCCTGCCAACGCCACGAGCAATGCCATCGGCCAGCAATTCCCGCCAGGGTGTAGGCGTCTGGCGTCGCCAGGCGACCGGTTTCTCGTCGAGCGCCACGAAGAGCGATGCACCGCCGGTGATATCGGCGTGCCACGCCAGCAGCGGCGCGGGACAGCCGTCGGTGCAAAAACGCTGCAACAAGGATTCCACGCTGGCGTCTTCGCATTCCGGCAAGCGCCATTCTTCCGGCAACTCCCCCAGCTTGAGTTCAGCGCAGAAGCGCGAGGCCGACACCAGTGCAGCGACCTCCCACAGCGCCGCTGGCTCGCGGCGCCGCACCATGCCAAGCCCAAGGCAGGAAAGCGCAATCCCGATGACGCGCGCCCATTGCTCCGGATGCGCACGCCGTTTCGGGTGGAGCCACACCGTGCCGCCAGGCGATACAGCGAGCCACCCCTTGGCAGGAACCATCTGCTGCGTGGCTTCGGCGCGAAAATTGACCTGCCCCGCAATTGCGCCGAGCACGGGATGTGCCAGCACCTGGGCAATGCCGGCCTTGCGCGCCGCCGCCGCAGGATCGGGTTTCTTGTCTTTGCTCATGCGGTTTCCTTCTGGCTGCGGCCCGCCAGTCGTGGCAGGTCGCGTGCTACTTCAACCAGGAACCACGCAGGCAGGCGGCGCCCTTGCGCATCTTCCCCGAGGAGCGATTGCGCAATTTCGACGCTGATGCGGGCCAGGTCGCGCAGCATATCCTTGGCGCGGATCGACAAGGCATGGTGCGCGCTGCGTACGGCCGATTCCTCCTCCGGCAACTCCTTCAGCAGGTGTGCGCGGAAGGATTGCGCAAGGAAGTACAGCACGTCGCGGTCCGCAGGCGCATCCGGCCAGTGCTGTTCGCCTTTGATGATGGCATGCAGGCCATGCTTGTGGCGTAACTGCTTGAGGAAGCCCTTGAAGTTGCCGGCATGGTTTGGCGACAGCAAGCCGTAGGCCAATGCATCCAGCATATCCTCACCCGCATCCTCGCCAAAGGAATGCAGCGCATCGGACAGCATGTGCCAGCTGCGCGGTGTGGAGAACGGCTCCTCATGCTTCGGCGGCTCGCTCCACAGATGGTCGGGGCGCAACTGGATGTACTCCAGCACCCATGGATGGATGCCACCCTCACCGCTTGCCCACTCCAGCCATTGGCGGTGGTCGGAGCGCAGGTGGATGTGCGCCATGCGGTTCACCAGTGCGGACGGCATCGGCTTGACGATCGCAGCATCCTTGGCACGGTTGCCGGCGCCGATCACGATGGTTCCTTTCGGCAGCTCGTATTCGCCAATGCGCTGGTCCAGGATCAGCGAATAGAACGCCTTCTGGATTTCGTGTGACGATGCATTCAGCTCGTCCAGGAACAGCACGAACGGCTCATCGCGCACGATGTTCGCCGGCGGGAAGAAGCGCGAGCACTTGCCGTCGATCTGCGGGATGCCCAGCAAGTCTTCCGGTGCGAGCTGGCTGCCGAGCAGGGAGACGCACTCCATGCACACGGCTTCCGCGAAGCGGCGCACCAGCGCGCTCTTGCCGATGCCCGGCGGCCCCCACATGAAGACGGGGCGGGTAATCGCAACGTGCAGCAGGAAGTCGATCGCCTGCTGCTGGTTCAACATGATTGCCGATTGCATGGGCTCACTCCTCCGGCTGCGCCAACTGGCGGCGCAGTTGCTGCTTCAGGGCGCGGCGCGATTGTTGTTCGTCGCGCTGGTGGCTGCCGGCCTTGCGCTGGCGTGCCAGCACGGCCAGCGGATTGCGCGGCTTGGGTAGTTTGATCGTTACCTTCATTGCTTATCCTTTCACGCACACGACCTGCTTCAGCGTGTGCACGATTTCGACGAGGTCGGACTGGTGTGCCATGACCTGGTCAATGTCTTTGTAGGCGGCGGGGATTTCATCCACCACGCCACCATCCTTGCGGCATTCGATGCCCTGCGTCTGTTCGGCCAAGTCGAAGCGGTTGAATTTGCGTTTCGCTTCACTCCGGCTCATGCGACGTCCGGCGCCGTGCGAGCAGGAGCAGAACGATTCCTCGTTGCCCTTGCCGCGCACGATGTAGCTGCGGGCCCCCATGCTGCCGGGGATGATTCCCAGCTCGCCTTCGCGCGCCGAGATGGCGCCTTTGCGGGTGACGTACAGCTTGTGGCCGAAGTGCGATTCCTGCGCCACGTAGTTGTGGTGGCAGTTGATCGCCTCGCCATCGAGCTTGAATGGCGGGACGTGCGGCTCCAGTGCTGCCACTACGCGGCGCATCATTTCGCGCCGGTTCAGCATGGCGTAGTCCTGGGCCCAGTCCACGGCTTCTACATAGTCGTCGAACAGTTCCGAACCTTCGCTGAAGTAGGACAGGTCGCGGTCCGGCAGGTTCACCTTGTGCCGCATCATTTCCTTGCGTGCAGCGGAAATGAAGTAGCGGCCGATGACATTGCCGATGCCGCGCGAACCCGAATGCAGCATGATCCACACGCGCTGCTCTTCATCGATACACAGTTCGATGAAGTGGTTGCCACCACCGAGGGTGCCAAGCTGGCAGATCCAGGTCTGCGCAAACTTGTGCTGCATCTTCATGATGCCCTTGTGGCGCGCCACGATGCGGTCCAGGCGGTCGTTCAGCGGACGGCCGGCGCGGGCGTGGGCGGAGCCGCGCACCTTGTCGAAGGCGTGCTGTTCGAAGCCGACCGGCACCAGCGTTTCAATCGCGCTGCGCACGCGCGCCAGGTTGTCCGGCAGCTGGCTCGCAGTGAGCGTGGTGCGCACGGCATTCATGCCGCAGCCGATATCGACGCCCACAGCGGCAGGAATGATGGCGCCGCGCGTCGGGATCACGCTGCCGACAGTTGCGCCGATACCGGAGTGAACGTCGGGCATGGCTGCCACGTGCGGATGCACGATCGGCAGGTTCGAAATATTCAGCAGTTGCTGAATGGCCGAATGATCAATGTCATCCGTATAGATGTGCACAGGCACCAGGCCTTTGTGCAGGCTTTGCTTAATTGGCATAACGTCTTTCGTTATGCCGGGGCTGTAGAAACAAAAACCCCGGCGAGTTTCCTGGCCGGGGTTCGTGTTGGAAGAACGACCGGCTCGGGTGGCTTGATTGCCTGCCCCGAGCGCTCGCGCTGCGGGGCTATCTCATTTGCAGATTGTGGATAGCCGTACGTGGCATGGTCGTCCTTTCGAAAATGGGGTTAGTAAAAAATCAGTGGACGCGATTCTGCGCTCATTGCAAACCGTGTGTCAAGAAAAATCTTCAGCACCCTCAGTCAAGGCTGACGTTCTTCTCGTTCGCCACTTTGGTAAGTTTACGGATCAGCAGCTGCCAAGCGACGCCCGAAGCCACACCCAGTGTCTCGAACTTCTCGATGACGTCGTAACCCATGACACACTTACTGCCGGCCAGCGCAACCTTGTCGTTCACTGTCGCTAACTCGACGCCTTCCAGTGCGCGCAACTTGACTTTCAAGTCATCGCTCGCCTGCAGGCGGGTGGCATGAGCATCCAGCGCATCGTCGTCCATGAACCCAAGTCTCTTCACTTCCTCGGTAGCTTCGTCGGGAGTCCATACTTTTGCAGCGACCAACCTGGCTTTGATAGTCTGAACTCTCTTTGAGTACTGATCTTCACGATCGGCCACGACTTTGCTCGTGAGCTTGAACTGCTTCTGGAAACCTGCATTGAATTTCATGGCATGGGCCAGGTTTTCGCAATCCTTTTGCGCAGCCAGCGCTGGCACGCTCAACACTGCCAGAGCAACCACCGCCAGCAAACTTTTTAGTTGATTTTGCTTCATATTTACATTGCAGTTTTAATAGATTTCGGGGCAGCTTATTAGGTAGCCGGCACAGGGTCAACTATTTTAGGGACGCTATTGATGTGCTCTGGATGCCAAGAGATTTTTTGAATCAGTTTTTGTCGTCAATCTTTTCCGCGGGCTTGATGCGGCCCTCTTTAATTGGCCATATCAGACTATTTTGAGTCGTGATGAGGTAAATGGAATGACCGCTCCAAAGCTGCCAGAACACATGTGCTTCAGTCGGCTGCGGATCGAGCAGATGCGATACGGTCAGCGCTTTAGTATCGGCATTCGTCTGGAAGCTGATGCAGCTTTTGCTGAAGGCTCGGTTGGCAGTCATTATGCGGCCAGTTGCATCGGTATCGACGCGATATGTGCCTCCATATGGAACCACATCGTCTTGCGTCGTACCCGGGAGTAGATAGACTTGCCAACCACCTGGCTTGGGCAACACCACGGAGTTGTAGTTCTGCGCGCATGGCTGGAATTCGAAATTCATCCCGGTTTCACGCGCGTTGGCTGCACGCTCCTCATACTCGCTCAGCGCCTGTGGAACTTCGTACTGCGAAACGGTGCCGAACAAACGTCCATCCGGTCCGACTGCCGCACGGTACCAGGCATACAGGCCGTCACCTTCACCCCTTCCGTAAAACGTGACGACGATCACGCCTCCTTTTGCTTCCGTTATGTAGCCTTTCACGCGCTGACGCACAGTTGACGTCATCAAGGGCACAACCTCGTCGCTGACGATGGAAGCTGCATGATCGTGAATGTAGATTTGCAGGCCGCGTTCTTCGGCGGCCTTCAATGCAGCCTGGTCGGGCTGCTGCGCATGCGCAGCAGCGGCAGTCACCGTTGCGAGGAAAGCGGCGTGGATTATTTTCACGAGTTGGTTCAATTGCCGTGTAGTTGCGTCCATTCTTCCATGCTGCTCGGCGTGAAGTCGTCCCTCGACTTTCGCAAGACCGATTTCTCTTTCCCGACCTTTGCGAATGGTGGGTAGCCATCCTGCTCGATGAATTCGCCCTGAAGCGCGCGCGGTTTCAGTTTTCCGGAGAAGGTCAGAATTCTCTTTGCATCCCGGCCCTCACGTGGGAGGCCTGTGAAATGTTCGGTGCCTCGGGAGTAGTCCGCTTTGAATGAAATCTTCCCTTCCTTTTCGTCCAGGGAAATGTCGTACAGTTTTGCCGACGCCGGCTCGGCGGACCCGATCGCGACTCCGATGTCGCCGAAAAGGGTGCCGCCATTCTTATACAGGCTCACATAGTATCCGGATACAGCATGAGGGTCTTCGCCATCGCTCCACACCTGGTTCGAATAATGGCCAACCAGCGATGGCGCCGTTATTCCTGCCTCGCGGACATAAGACGTCACTGAATCGTTTTCGTGCGCAGCAATCGTCCTTAACACCTCGGGATTGTTTTTGTACTTTTTCTTCAAGGCCTTACTTTGCGCTTGTGCGCCTCCGCAGTACTTCATGACGGAACGCTGAATTCTTGTCCGATCGCTTTCGGCTAACTCGCTATCCCATTCCCCAGCTACATGTTGACACGTATCGGCGTAACGAATAAAACCCTGCACATCAGCATTTTCGCCAGCCGCAGCAATGCTGCTTGTAGCGAGCCCAACTGCGATCATCAGTATTGCGACTGTTAATTTCATCTAACTCGCCCACCTTCACCATTATTGCGATAATAATAACTGATCGAAGAGATTGCCCGCGTACAATATTTGCTGCAATGTTCAGGAGATGGGAATGATGTGTTGTCGCCTCGCGTCCGCGTTCGCACTTGCTGTGGCATGCGCCAGTGCCAGCGCGGGAAACCTGGTTAAGGCGTATGCAGACAAGGCAAGAAACGTCCACGTCGTCACAGCGTCCGGCAAGGACATCAAGTTGACGACGGACCGGCGGGCTGATGACGTGCGGCTCTCGCCCGATGGCGAGTCTGCAGCCTGGCTTGTACTTGCTTATTTCGCCGCAGATGGCAGGAAATGGCCCACCGAGCTGCATGTTTATCACGGCGGCCGCACGCGCTCCAGCAAGTGCGGGCTGATTATTCGCGAATATTGGTTCTGGAAGAACGGCACGCATGTCGCCACCGATTGCGGCGGCCTCCATTTCGCCGGGATCGAAACGCTGTATGACGTGCGCACGATGAAAGAGGTCGACAGCTTCGACCAGGCCGAGGTGCCGGTCGAAAAGCGGCCGGAGTGGTCAACGGCGGACAAGGAATAAAAAAACGCGTCCCGTGGGACGCGTTCTTTGTGGAAGCGGTAAAGCTTAGCCGTTCAGGCGCTGCTCCAGCTTGGCCATATTGTCCTTCAGCTCTTGCGGCAGGTGGTATGCCAGCTTCTCGAACAGTTCAGCGTGCAGCTTCAGTTCTGCGCGCCATGCGTCCTTGTCGATCGAGGTGATGGTCTCGAACTCTTCGGCGGTGAATGGCAGGCCGTCCCAGGTGATGTCGCCGTAACGCGGGGTGGTGCCGAAGATGTTTTCGACGCCGCCGCCGTTACCTTCAACGCGCTCCAGCATCCACTTCAGCACGCGCATATTGTCGCCGAAGCCTGGCCATACGAAGTGGCCGTTCTCGTCGGTGCGGAACCAGTTGACGCAGAAGATCTTAGGCAGGGTGGCGCCCTTGCCTTCCAGGCGCTTGCCCATGTCCAGCCAGTGCTGGAAGTAGTCGCTCATGTTGTAACCCATGAACGGCAGCATGGCGAACGGGTCGCGGCGCACCACGCCCTGCTGGCCGGCGGCCGCAGCGGTGGTTTCGGAACCCATGGTCGCAGCCATGTACACGCCTTCGATCCAGTTGCGCGCTTCGGTGACCAGAGGCACGGTAGTGGAGCGGCGGCCGCCGAAGATGAAGGCGGAGATTGGCACGCCAGCTGGATCATCCCATGCCGGGTCGATCACAGGGTTCTGGGTAGCGGCCACGGTGAAGCGCGCGTTCGGGTGCGAAGCCTTGGTGCCGGACGCCGGGGTCCAGTCCTTGCCCTGCCAGTCGACCAGGTGCGCAGGCGCTTCCTTGGTCAAGCCTTCCCACCAGATATCGCCATCGTCGGTAAGCGCGACGTTGGTGAAGATGGTGTTCTCGTTCAGGCAGGACATGCAGTTCGAGTTGGTCTTGGTGTTGGTGCCAGGAGCCACGCCGAAGTAACCCGCTTCCGGGTTGATCGCGTACAGGCGGCCATCCTTGCCCGGCTTGATCCAGGCGATGTCGTCGCCGATGGTGGTGACTTTCCAGCCGTCGAAGGTTTTCGGCGGGATCAGCATGGCGAAGTTGGTCTTGCCGCAAGCCGATGGGAAGGCAGCAGCAACGTAGTGCTTCTTGCCCTCTGGGGATTCAACGCCCAGGATCAGCATGTGTTCTGCCAGCCAGCCCTCGCCGCCGTTCTTGGCGTCGTTGTAGCCCATGGTGGAAGCGATACGCAGCGCGAAGCACTTCTTGCCCAGCAGCGCATTGCCGCCGTAGCCGGAACCGTAGGACCAGATTTCGCGGGTCTCTGGGAAGTGCACGATGTACTTGGTGGCGTTGCATGGCCATGGCACATCCTTTTCGCCGGCAGCCAGCGGCTTGCCAACGGTGTGGATCGCAGGCACGAACTCGCCATCGGTACCCAGCACGTCGTACACGGCCTTGCCCATGCGGGTCATGGTGCGCATGTTGACGGCGACGTATGGGGAGTCGGACAGTTCCACGCCGATGTGGGCGATCGGCGAGCCCAGTGGGCCCATCGAGAACGGCACCACGTACATGGTGCGGCCGGCCATGCAGCCATCGAACAGGCCGTTCAGGGTGCCGCGCATTTCTTGCGGGTCGATCCAGTTGTTGGTCGGGCCGGCCTCTTCCTTCGTCTTCGAGCAGATGAAGGTGCGGTCTTCAACGCGGGCGACGTCGGTCGGGTCGGAGCAAGCCAGGTAGGAGTTTGGACGCTTTTCTTCGTTCAGCTTTTTCATGGTGCCGGCGGCAACCATTTCAGCGCACAGGCGATCGTATTCTTCCTGCGAGCCGTCGCACCAGTAGATGCGAGCAGGCTTGGTCAACGCGGCGACTTCCGCCACCCAATTGATCAGCTTTTGCTGTTTAATGTAAGCTGGTGCGTTCATAGTTACAACGCCTCCCATAACGGGCTGATTCATAGTACCTCCAATGCCAATAAAGAATTCTGTCTTGTCCCGGCACGGCAGGAATCGTCGTCAGCTGATAGCTTGCGCGGAAGAATTGATACTTCGGCGAAATACGGCGGTTCTGTCGATGCGCCCGATTACTCGAGGGCGCGAGCGCTGGACGGGGGTGTGCCCAAGCGCTGGAACATATGCTGCTGAAGCCTGGTTGGGCTCCTTGAATTTGGCCGATTGTACACCTGCGATCCCGCGCTTCCGACAAAAATGTAGGAATATTGCCCGACTAATGTAGTAGGCTATTTGAGATATTCATAAACCTGTTATTTCCCTACCATTTTCATCACAAAATCTGCTAACTGACATGAAAATTGCGATCCTCGACGATTACCAAGATGCAACACGTTGTTTGGAATGCTTCAAGCTTCTGGAGGGCCATGAGGTCAAAATTTTCAACAATTCCGTGAAGGGGATGGGGCAGCTGGTGGCGCGGCTGGCGCCATTTGAAGCGCTGGTGCTGATCCGCGAACGCACTTCGTTCAACCGTGCTTTGCTGTCGAAACTGCCGAACCTGAAAGTGATTTCGCAGACCGGCAAGGTGAGCGGGCACGTCGACATGGAAGCTTGCCGTGAGCTCGGCATTACCGTGCTGGAAGGCGTGGGCTCGCCGACTGCCCCGGCCGAATTGACCTGGGCGCTGGTGATGGCAGCGCGGCGCAAGCTGTTCCAGTATGCGGGCAAGCTGCGCGACGGGCAGTGGCAGCAGGTGTCGATCAGCCATGAGCACAACACGCTGGGCCTGGTGCTGGCCGGGAGCACGATGGCCATCTGGGGCTACGGCAAGATCGGCAAGATGGTCGCGGGATACGCGAAGGCGTTTGGCATGCGCGTGATGGTGTGGGGCAGCGAATCGAGCCGCGCTGCCGCCGTGGCGGATGGCTACGAAGCGGCCGCTTCACGCGAAGCCTTCTTTGCTGAAGCGGATGTGCTGTCGCTGCATCTGCGCCTGGCAGATGGCACGCGCGGGATTGTTACTTCCGAAGACCTTGCGCGCATGAAACGCGACGCACTGATCGTCAACGTAAGCCGCGCCGAGCTGGTGGCTCCGGGCGCGCTGGAAGACGCGTTAAAAGCAGGCCATCCCGGCTACGCAGCGCTGGACGTCTTCGAAACGGAGCCGCTGCCGGAGAATTCGCCGCTGCTGCGCATGCCGAACGTGCTGTGCACCCCTCACCTCGGCTACGTCGAGAAAGCCAGTTACGAGCTCTACTTCCGCCACGCTTTCCAGAACCTGATCAACCACATCAACGGCTGACTTCGTGTCACACCGTGGGGTCACACCCCAAGTGTGACACGAGCTGAAGCACTACACGGCTGTGTCCGTGTCACAGTTGGGGTGTGACCCCAGGGGGTGACACGGGCTGGGCTGTGGGGGCATGGCGTGGACTTTGGTCCAGAGGCCGGCCCAGCCGGGCGGCCAGGTGATCTGCTCTCCGCTGTAGGGCGGGAGGTTGGCGCGCACGGGGACGACCGGCACCGCGGGCATTTCTGTCAACGGGCCGCCGTGCGGGCGCTGCATGTCGAGGCTGTACATGTAGCCGGGGAGCAGGGCGTCGCAGACCTGCGCAAACCAATTGGTATGGTCTTCGTCGCGGCCGAGGGCTTGCGCTAAGCCTTGGGGATCGAATTTGGCCAGGGCGTGCACCAGTTCCTCCGTTGTGGCGCCGGGCTGGTCGCCCCAGCCCATGACCGGATTGAAGATGTAGTCGGCGCCGGAGCCGTACCAGCCTTCGCGCCACGAGCGCTGCATCCAGTCGCGCGGTCCCGTGAACAGGTGCCAGCGCCAGTGCAGGCCGGATGGCTTGGGCCAGGAGTACAGGTATAACTTCTGGTAGCCAGCCTTGTGCAACTCGCGCACCACTGCCATCAGGCGGGCGTGCGGCATGCGGTCGGGCGGGGCGCGGCGGAACAGGATCGCTTCGCCGTCGGCAAATTGCACTTCGTCGGTGGAGAGGTTCAGGTCGAGCGTGCGCGATTCATTGCCAAACCGGGCGGAAATCCAGCCGGTGAGCAAATTGACAGCCGTGATGACGCCATAGCCGCGGTAGCGGTGGAATATCACGGTTCCTGGTGCGAGCGCTTTCATGGTCTTGCCGGGCAAAAAACCCAGTGTAGTCAACTGTTCGGCGGAATGCCAGCCGGAAGTGGCAAACTTTTTCGGCTATCATGCTGGCCATTCTTTGCTTTCATTCTAATTCATCATGACCCTGCGCATCATTGCCACTGGCGGCACTTTCGACAAGCACTACAACGAACTGAATGGCACCCTGGCTTTCACTGAAAGTCACCTGCCTGCCGCGATCAAGCGCGCCCGCATCACCACGCCTTGCGAACTGGAAGTTGTGTCGCTGCTCGATTCGCTGGACATGGTCGACGCCGACCGCCAGCGCGTGCTGGCCGCTTGCCAGGCTGCGCCTGAAAAAGCGATCGTGATCGTGCATGGCACCGATACCATGCCGCAAACCGCGGCCGTACTGGGCCCTGCGATCAAGGACAAGACCATCGTTTTCACTGGCGCCATGATCCCTTACGAGATCGATAATTCGGACGCGTTTTTTAACATGGGCTTTGCCTGCGGCGTGGCGCAAGTTCTGCCTCCAGGCGTGTACGTGGCGATGAACGGCCAGATTTTCGCGTGGGATAACGTGCAGAAGAACAAAGCGGCTGGTGTCTTCCAGCCGCTCTGAGTTACCTTAGTTTCGCCACCGTTTGCTGGAAGCGTGCGGCGTCCTGGTAGCCGATCACGCGCGCCCTTTCCTTGCCCCCGCCATCGAACAGCATGATGGCGGGCGGTCCGAATAGCCCATATCGTTTCAGCAGGGCTTTGTCTTCGTCGCTGTTGGCTGTGACGTCGGCCTGCAGCAGTACCGCGCCTTCCAGTGCTGCCTTCACTGGCGCTGCGCTGAAGGTGAACTTCTCCATCTCCTTGCAGGACACGCACCAGTCGGCGTAGAAGTCGAGCATGACGGGGCGGCCTTCCGTGCTTGCCTTCGCCAGTTCTGCTTCGAGTTGCGGCACATTGGCGACCGGCCGGAACGGCAGTACCGAGGCGTGGCGGCTTGCCAGCAGCGGCCATGCCATCCATGCAGCCAGCGCCAGCAGCATCACGCCGAATGCGCGCTTGACCCACACCATCCAGGCCCCTGCGCGCGGCAGCAGGCTGCCGGCCGATACGCCAACCAGCACCAGCGGCACGCTCATGCCGGCCGCCATCGCAAACAGGGCGCTGCCGCCGACCAGCACGTCGCGCGTCTGGCTGATGTAGACCAGGGCGCCTGCCAGCGGTGCGGCCACGCAGGGCCCGACCATCAGGGCGGAAATGGCGCCCATGCTGAACACCCCTGCCAGCTTGCCTGCAGTGCGGCGGTTGGCGCTGTCGGCCAGGCGCGATTGCAGGAATGCCGGTACCTGCAACTCGTAGAGGCCGAACATCGAGAGCGCCAGCGCGGACAGCAGCAAAGCAAACGCGCCGATCACCCATGGCTTTTGCAGGGAGGCGGCCAGGCCTTCGCCGGCCAGTCCGGCTGCGATGCCGAGGGCGGTGTACACCAGCGCCATGCCGAGCGAGTAGGCGCCCGACAGCAGCAGCCCGCGCTTGCGGCTTGGCTGCGCGCCATCGCCAACGATGATTGAGGAAAGGATGGGGACCATCGGCAGCACGCATGGCGTGAATGCCAGGCCGAGGCCGAGCAGCAGGAACATCGGCACGATCGTCAGCAGGCGGCCATCGTGCAGTACTTGCGCCAGCGGTGCGGCCGCTTCGAGCGTGATGCCGGAGTCCATCGGCGAGTAGCATAGCCCTGCATCGGCGCAGCCCTGGCTCGTCACGCGCAGCACGAAGGGCCCTTCGCCCTGTACTGGCACGCGCACGGTGACGTGGTGGCGGTAGGTTTCCATTTCCTTGCCGAAGGTCTGGTCGAACTTCACTTTGCCGGGCGGCAGTTCGGCGCCCCCTAGCTTGGCTCCGTCCGCGCTGAAGCGGAAGCGGTCACGGTACATGTAGTAGCCATCGGCGATGTCGAAACTGACTTCGGCGGTGCCGCCATCGGCCATCCGTGCCGAGAAGCGGAAGGCGGCTTCCGGTTCGAGGAAGTCTTGCGCCACCGCCCGCGCCAGTCCGGACACGGTGAGCAGCAGCGCCAGCAACAGGCGGCGCATCATTGTACCTGCAAGGCTTGCACAGCCTGCGCCAGGCCGCGTTCTTCAGGGCCCATCACGCGTGCCACGCGACCTTGCCGGTCGAGCAGGACGATGCTGGGAATCTGCCGTACGCCAAAGGCGTTGAACAGCGTGCCGTCTTTATCCAGCCGCATCGCCATGCGCGACTTTTTGCTGCGCGCGAATTCGGCGACTTCCTTTTCCGACGACCATACCGGGGATGCGACGGCAGTCCATTCAACGCCCTGGGTTGCGGCCAGCGCTTCGGCCTCTTCGCGTACGCGCTGGCAGGCTTGCGCTGTCGCGGGGCGGCTTTCGCGCAGGTAGGACTCACACCATGGTGAGAAGAACATCAGGGCGCGTGGCTTGCCTTGCGCGGCGGGCAGCGGCAAGCCTTGCGCGAGGTCGCCGACCTTCAGTGCGGTGCGGGCTGGCGCGGCGGCTGCCAGTTGCGGTGCCAGTGCAACCGGGCTGGCGGCTGCGCGTTCATTGACGGCGTTTGCCAGCGCTTTCTCGAGCTCCTTGTCGTGCAAGTGGCCAATGTGCTGGATGCGGCCGTCGCGGCCGATCACAATGTGCTGCGGGGTGACGCGCAGGTTCAGGCTGGCCGCCAGCGAACCGTCATCAATGACGATTGGCATGTGCAGGCCATGTTGGGCACGATAGCTCTTCACTTCCGTTTCGGTGTCGCTGTAGCCGGCGTTGACGGCGACCACGGCGAGCTTGTCGCCGTACTGCTGGAAGGACTTCTCAAACGCCGGCATCTGCTCGCGGCAGGGCACGCACCAGGTGGCCCAGAACTTGAGGTAGACCGGCTTCTTGCCGTAGTAGGAGGCGAGGTCGATGCGCTGGCCGTCGATGGTTTGCAGCACGGCTGCCGGACCTGGCTGTCCGACCAGCGCCTTGCCGGCCAGCTTGGCGCGGCTGGCGCCGCTGCCTGCTTCGTCGGCCTGGGCGGGAATGGAAGTAAGGCTCACCAGCAATGCGGCGATCAGGGGCTTGAAGAACATGATGGCTTTCGTGGATTGGGATGAATTCATGGTACCTTTGCCTTGGGTCATCAAAAAGACGCAAGATTGCACTGAATTTATGTACCATACCCTCAATCTCTCCATCGACCGCAAGGCCGCTGCCACGCTGGCGGAGCAGATCTTCCTCGGCCTGCGCGGCGCGATCGCCGACGGGCGGCTGGCGCCTCAGGCGCGGCTGCCGTCGTGGCATGACCTGGCGGCGCAACTGGGCGTGGCGCGCGGCACTGTGCGGCAGGCTTACGAACGGCTGCGCGACGAGCAACTCGTCTACACGGCCGGCGCAGCTGGTACTTTTGTCTGCGCCGGCACGACCACTGGACGCACAGGCGGCGGCGCAGCACGTGCCGCGGGTGTCGCTGCACTGGAGGTCGTGCAAGCCTTCCCGGGCCGGGCCGTCAGCACCAGCCCTTTCCAGGTCGGTGTGCCGGCGCAGGATGCATTTCCCTTCAAGACCTGGTCGCGCGTGTTGGGCAGGGCGGCCCGCACTGCGGCTGCGATGCCACTGTCCTATCCCGACCCGCGCGGCGAATATGCGCTGCGCGCCGAAATCGCGGCTTACCTGTGCGTGGCGCGCGGGCTCGATTGCACGCCCGGGCAGGTTCTGGTTTGCAACGGCTACGCTGGCGCATTGGGACTGGTCCTGCGTGCACTCGAGTTGAAGGGCGAGCAGGCGTGGATTGAGCAGCCGGGATATATGGCCACGCGCGATGCGCTGGCGGCGGCCGGCCTCCGGCTGGTGCCGGTTCCGGTCGATCCCGAAGGGCTGGACGTGGCGGCTGGTGTGCAATTGGCGCCCCGCGCCAGGCTGGCGGTGGTGACGCCCGGCCAGCAGGCGCCGCTCGGCGTCACCTTATCCTTGCGCAGGCGCCAGGCCTTGCTCGAATGGGCGGCGCAGGCGGGCGCCTGGATCATCGAAGACGACTACCTGGGCGAGCTGCAGCCGCAGGGGCGCGCTGCGCCGGCGCTGGCCTCGCAGGACCACAACGGCCGCGTGCTGCACCTTGGCACCTTCAGCAAAACGCTGACGCCATCGCTCAGGGTTGGCTTCCTGGTGGCGCCGCCGGATCTGGCGGACTTGCTGGCGCAAACCGCTTCCACCTGCGGCAGCGCGCCGCCGCCGGTCGTGCAACTGGCCGTCGCAGAATTCCTGCATAGCGGCGCCTACCTGCGCCATTTGCGCCACATGAAGCGGCTTTACCAGGAGCGCAGGAATGCGCTGGGCGCGGCACTGGAACGCTTGGGCGCAGTCCATGCACCGGCGGCACTGGGCGTGCTGCTGCAATTGCCTTTGGGAGTGAGTGATGTTGAGGTGGCTGCTCGGGCACGCAGCCTGGGCATGGCGCCATCCGCCTTGTCGGCATGGTATGCCGGGGCAGCACCCGCCAACGGCGGGCTGCTGCTCGGCGTGACCAATGTGCCCGAAGACCAGGCCCCGGGCTATTGCGAGCGCCTGCTGGCGCTCACGCAGGCTTAGGCTTTCGCTTCGCCGCCCAGGGCGTCGACAACGTCCTGCAGCAGCTTGGACAGCTCGCCGGTCATCAGCATGAAGTCGCCGTCGAAGCGTTCCTCGTCGTTACGGGTAACGGCATCGTTTTCCTTCATCACGTCCAGCGGCTTGACGCTCTTGATGGCCAGGGCTTCGGTCAGCACGAAGCTGATCTTGCTGTCCCAGGTCATGGCAAGGCGGGTGCACTGCTTGCCGGCGGCGATGTGGCGGCGCACTTCTTCCGGCTCCAGAGTGTGGCGCACGTAGCGCACGGCGGCCTTGCTCTCGCCGGTGGCGCGCAGTTCGGTGTCCATGTCGACGGTGAAGCCGGCTGGCGCTTCGTCATCCTGCAGCCAGGCGGTCATCACGCCGACTGGGGAACGCTGCACGCGCAGGCTTTCGATCGGCATGCGGTCGACGGCTTTCAACAGGTGCTTGATGACGTCGTCAGCTTTGGCCGGGCTGGCGGCATCAACCACCAGCCAGCCATTGACCGGGTCGATCCAGCACCAGGTGTTGCTGCGAATGGTGAAGGCGCGCGGCAGCAGTTCGTCGTGCACGCGCTCCTTGAGTTCTTTCATGGCTTTTTTGCCAGGGGCGAAGCCTTGCTGCTCTTCCATTTCGGCAGCGCGCGCCTTGGCAACCTGGTTGACCACGGTCGATGGCAGCAGCTTTTTCTCGGTGCCCAGCACCATCAGCATCTGCTTGTTGACGACGTGCACCAGGCCGCCGTTTGGACGCGGCTTGTCCCAGCCCTGGCGCATCAGCTCATTGCTGCTGGCAGGAGAGAAGGACTGCGACTGGAGGGCCTCTTCGAGTTGTTCTGGAGTAAATGCCCATGGGGCGGGCAGACGGTAAACCTGGAGATTCTTGAACCACATACGTGTTTGCAGCCTAACTGAGCATTTTCAAAGGAACGACATTTTAGCAGGAGCTATTTGGGGCAGCTAACGATTAATGTTTTGCCGGCGTTGTCGATGGCATTCAGCCCTGCCTTGCCGCGGTTGCCGCGCTTGAGCATGCAGTAGCTGCCGAGGGGCGTGGTGACGCGAGCCAGGCTGTCGCCGTTGGGCAACACCGTTTCCGTCATCGAAAAGGCGCCGGAACCTTTGTAGGCCAAGGCAAGGTCCTGCGCCAGTTTCGGCTCGTGCGCCAGCACCCGGTCGTTGTCATTTTTGCTCTCCTTGCGCAGTTCGCGATCGACGCCGATGGCGGCCGAACGGGCGCGCTCGACCAGGCTGCGCACCTCGGGTGCCGTTTGCGCGAAGGGATCTGGCGCGAACGGCTCCGGCGGCTGTTCTGCTGGCGGCATGCTGGCGGCGGCACGGGCCACGCGAGTTGCGGGCGCTGCCGGCGTGGGCGAAGGCACTGCCTCGCGGCGCGGGCGCTGCTCCGGAACAGGAACACGCGGCGTTTCCTGTTCTGGCTGCTGCTTCGCGATGTGCATCAGGAACACCATTTCTCCCTCGCGCTGCGGCACGCTGGAAAGGGTGCGCGTTGCAGTCAAGCGCCAGCAAACCATCAGGGCGAGGTGCAAGCCGGCAATCAGGAGCAGCCAGCCATGCCGGCGGCGGAGCGTGCTCATGGGCAGGTCTTCACCTGGTACTTGTTCCCATCGCGGAATGGGTCCTGTCCCGCCGCACCCACCAGGTTCACCACTTCGCACCATTCCTGGCCGCCGGCGCGGTAGCGTTTCATGGTGCGGCCGTCGGACATCGTGGAGACTTGCTCGAGCACCACTTCCCCTTTATAGGCGCTGGCCAGCTGCCTGGCCAGCGGGCTTTGCTCTTGCACGATGGTGGCGAACTTGTTCAGGCTTTCCTTGCGCAACTGGCGGTCGACGCCAGCCGCCAGCTTGCGGTTCTTCTCGAGCAGGCTTTCGGACGGCGCGGCCGGCTTGGCGAACGGATCAACGGGATCGCCGGCAGTCGCCGGCACGGTCACCGCCTCGGCGACCGAAGGCTCGCTGTCGGATGCTGCGGGTGCGGGGGCCGTGCGGACCACAGGAGGCGGCGGCATTTGCCGACGGGCCGCGGGCGGGGCAGGCGGGGCAGCGGTGCTGGGTTCAGGGAGCGCCTGCAGGTAGACCAGTTCGCTTTCACGCCGCGGGCCAAGCTCGCGCCGGCCGGGCAGGCCGCGCCAGCACAGGAACACTGCAAGGTGCAGCATGATGATGACAGCCAGCCAGGCACGGCGCGCCGGGCGGAACTCTGCTTGCATAGGGTAGTCCGTTTTGCAGCCGGACTCAGCTTGCCAGCTCGCGTGGCAAAAATATCACATATTGGCAAAAAGATCACCCTGCGCCGGCTGGGCTTGGGCGGCCTCTTCCAGCGTGCATAGGGCCGACATGCGCACGCCCAACAAGCGCAGCCGGTCGTCCAGCGGCACCCGGCGCAGGCATTCGCCGGCAGCGCGGCGGATGGCGGCTGCGTCGGCCGTGGGCGATGGCAGCGTCAGGTCGCGCGTGACCGTACGGAAGTCGGCGTAGCGCAGCTTGATGCCAACGGTGCGGCCGGCGTAACGCTTGCGCGCCAGGTCGTCCGCCACCTTCTGGCACAGGCGGGTGAAGATTTCGGACAGCTCGGCGCGGTCGCGCTTGACGTGCAGGTCGCGCGAGAAGGTGGTTTCGCGGCTCACACCTTTCGGCTCGCTGCGCGTGGCCACGGCTCGCTCGTCGCGGCCATGGGAAATGCGCTGCAGCCATTCGGCGTAATTGAGGCCGAAGTGCTCCTGCAGCAGCGCGGGATCGGCCGCCGCCAGTTGGCCGACGGTGTCGATGCCGAGCGCGACCAGCTTTTTCTCGGCCTTGGGGCCGATGCCGTTCACCTTGCGCACGGGCAGCGGCCAGATGCGCGCCGGCACGTCGTCATAGCCGACCACGGTCAGGCCATTGGGCTTTTCCAGGTCGGAGCAGATCTTGGCCAGCAGCTTGTTGGGCGCGACGCCGATCGAGCACGATAGCCCGGTAGCCGCGCGCACCGCATCCTTGATCCGTTGCGCCAGCTCGTGGGTTTCGCCCTCCACCTCGGTCAAGTCGATATAAATTTCGTCAATGCCGCGGTCTTCGATTTGCGGGGCGATGCTGGCCACGGCCGCCTTGAACAGGCGCGAATACTTGCGGTAGGAATCGAAATCGACCGGCAACAGGATGGCATCGGGCGCCAGGGCGGCCGCCTTCATGGTGCCCATGGCGGAAAACACGCCGAGCGCCCGGGCCTCATAGGTGGAGGTGGTGATCACGCCACGCCCGACGTAATCGCGCAGGCGGGAGAATTCGCGCGTGCCGTCCGGCAGCTCGCGCGGCTGGTGGCGCCCGCCGCCGCCGATCACGACGGGCAGGCCGCGTAATTCCGGATAGCGCAACAACTCCACGGACGCGTAAAAGGCGTCCATGTCGAGGTGGGCAATGCGGCGGGGCCAGTCCATATCAATAGTCGAGTTCGCTTGTGATACTGTAATTATATACAGCATTTTGGGCAAGGTGCCCGGCGGATATACTGCTGGCCATGTACATCTTGCCCCTGCTGTTCGCCCTGGCCGCCACCCCGGCCCTTGCCGCCCCCGCCTGCCCGGCTCCCTTGCATGCCGGCGCCAGCGATCTTGGCCTGGCATCTTTCCGCGAAGAAGACAAAGTCAGCGGGGCCGCTATCGATGTACTGCGCGAACTGGCGCGCCGCACCAATTGCCCGCTCAGCATCAGCTGGTACCCGCGCGCGCGCCTGTGGGCCGAATATGCCAATGGCCGCATCAACCTGACCGCCAGCTCGGTTCGCAGCGCCGAGCGCGACCGCCTTGGCCAGTTCGTGCCCTTTGTCACCACGCGCTTCGACCTGGTCTTGTCGCGCAGCGTGCAGGGCAGCTTCAAGTCGCTGGCTGAATTCGTTGAACAGGGCAGCGCGCGGCTGAACCTGGTCCGCGGCATCCTCTACACGCCTGAAGTGCTGGCCCAGGTCGAGCGCCTGCGCGAGCAGGGACGGGTGGAAGTGGTCAACGACTTTGACATCGCCTTCAGGAAAATGGCCTCCAGGCGCGTCGAAGCAATACTGGCGCCAATGACCATTTACTCCCGCTACCTGCTAAGCGCCGGCCTCAAGGAACACGTCAGCGTGCTGCCGGTGACCGAATCACCGCCTGTGCTGGCCGGTGCCTATCTGTCACGCCAGGAATTCGCGCCAGCGGCACGCAAGGCATTCGCGGAGGTCTTGCTTGGCATGGTGACCGACGGGACTGTGGCACGTATTTACGGCAAGTATGTAGGCGAGGCGAATGGCCGGTCCCTGGTGCCTGACCACGGACGCGGCATCGTTTCAGCCTACCAGCCAGTCCCCTGACGCCGCTGTGGCATTGATCGCCGCGCCGCGTTACCATGCCTGTGCGATCATCGAATAAAAACCACTTTCTGGCGAGGCTGGCATGAGCTTTTCGAACATGAATATCGGTGTGAAGCTGGCGATCGGGTTTGCGCTGGCCATTGCAATCCAACTGGCAATGTCGCTGACTGGCATCAGCCGCCTGAGCCACAACGCAGGCCTGACTGATCGCCTGATCAGCGATCGCTACCTCAAGGTGCAGCTGACCAACGAAATGCGCAGCTATTCCAACCGCTCGGCGCAAGCGCTGCGCAATGCCATGCTGGCACCGGACAAGATCAGCAGTGAGACCTTCCTCGCCAGTATGGCGGAAGCGGACAAGGCCGGCGCCGCGGCGGCCGACAAGCTGCAGAAGATCCTGGTGCTGGAGGAAGCAAAGAAGCTGTTTGCCGAGGAAACCCAGGCCTTTGAAGCCTTCCGCGCCAAGCGCGACGAAGTCGTCAAGCTGTTCAACGAAGGCGACCAGGATAGTGCGGTGCAAACGCTGTTCAAGCAGGCTATCCCGCTGCAGAACGCCTACTTTGGCAAGCTTGATGCCATCCTCGCGCTGCAAAACAAGCTGATGAACCAGGACGGCGAAGAAGCAAGCCGCTCGGCATCGAATGCGACGATGCTGATGATCGGCCTGCTGGTACTGGCGACGGCGTTGTCGATCGTGGCCGGCTACATGATCACCCGCTCGGTGACGGGGCCGCTGCTGCAGGCGGTGGCGGTGGCGGAAACCGTGGCACAAGGCGACCTGACTGCCGACATCGACACCAGCCGCAAGGATGAAACCGGTCGCTTGCTGCACGCACTGCAGGACATGGTGGCATCCCTGAAGCGCACCGTTGGCTCGGTGCGCATGTCCACCGATACGATCAATACCGCGGCGGCGGAAATTGCGGCCGGCAATCTCGACCTGTCGCGCCGCACCGAACAGCAGGCCGCCAGCCTGGAGGAAACCGCTTCGTCGATGGAGGAGTTGACGTCGACGGTCAAGCAGAATGCGGACAATGCGCGCCAGGCCAACCAGCTGGTGGTGTCTGCGGCCGGCCATGCCAGCGAGGGCGGCCAGGTGGTAGGCGAGGTGGTCGATACCATGGGGGCGATCAAAGCGAGTTCGGCGCGCATGGCGGATATCATCAGCGCGATCGATGGCATTGCGTTCCAGACCAATATCCTGGCGCTGAATGCCGCAGTCGAAGCAGCACGGGCCGGCGAACAGGGACGCGGCTTTGCCGTGGTGGCGTCGGAAGTGCGCAACCTTGCGCAACGCAGCGCGGCGGCCGCCAAGGAAATCAAGGAGCTGATCGACGATTCGATTGCCAAGGTTGATGCGGGTGGAGCACTGGTGGACCGTGCCGGGACGACCATGCAGCAGATCGTGACGTCCGTGCAGCAGGTGGCCGACATCATGAACGAAATTACTTCGGCCAGCCAGGAACAGTCTTCCGGCATCGAGCAGGTGAACAAGGCCATCGTGGAGATGGATAACGCAACGCAGCAGAATGCGGCGCTGGTGGAACAGGCGGCGGCCGCGGCGCGCAGCATGCAGGAACAGTCGGAGCGGCTGGTAGAGGCGGTGTCGGTGTTCAGGATGGAAGGTTCGGCAGCGGAGTTCGCGGCTGCGCGGCCGGCTGCGAGCGCTTCCACCGCTGTCAGCGTGCCAGTGCGGGCTACCGTGCCGGCGTTGCGAGCGGCGCGGGGGGCGGCAAACAAGGGGACAGGCGCCACGCGGCGAACAGCCGCTGCGGCGGCCAGCGATGAGGCAGTGCCAGCGCACGAAGTGGCAGACGATATCGTCGAGGAGGAAGCCGCGGACGCCGCGAGTGCTTCGGACGCTTCGACGGCAGCGCGTGCATCCGGCGGGGCAACGCGAGCGGGGGCGGCAAGGGCCGGGACGCCGCGAGCCAGCGCTACCGGTGCTGGCAGCCGCGCAAGCGCTGCGCGGGGTGCCTCGGCCAAACCTGCAGCGTCGCCGGCGCGCGCAACGCCGCCTGGTGACGACTGGGAAGAATTCTAGGCCGGCTGCTTGCGGAACCACTCCGCCGTCGCTTCGTCGGCGGGGAAGAAGGCCTCCATGCGCAACTCATGCACCGTCACGTCATGTGGCGTGCCGAGTGTGGTGATGGTAGTGAACAGGTTAAGCTCCACACCATCCTTGCGCACCGTGAACGGCAGGAAGGGCAGCGCGCGGCGATCCAGGTTGGCCGTCTTCGATGCGGCCCGGATACCTGGAATCGCCAGCAATTCTTCCAGCAGCTGCGTCGCCTCGCTGCCTGGCCCGTCGCCCATGGCTTCGCGTTGAATCCATTGCAGCAGGTCGACGCTCACTTCCTCCCAGTTGACGATGTATTTGCGCAAACCGTCCGGATCCAGCGTCAGCTTGATGACATTGCTGGTGAGCGGCTGACCATCGAGCAGCCACTGGATCATCCTGCTGGCCGGACCATTGCTCATGACCAGGTTCCACAGCCGGTCCACGACCAGCGCAGGATATGGCGCCTGCTGCTGCAGCATGAAGTCCAGTGCCTGCTTCACCGCCCGCATTTCGGGATCGGACAAGTTGCGCTCCTGGTAGGCCGGTGCATAGCCCGCCGCCAGCAGCATCACATTGCGCTCCCGCAGCGGTATGTCGAGCACGATGCCAAGCTTCAGGATCATTTCGCGGCTGGGCTGAGAACGCCCGCTTTCCAGGAAACTGATATGCCGCTGCGAGATGCCGCTCTCGGCCGACAGCCGCAACTGGCTGAAACCGCGCTTGCCGCGCCAATAGCGCATCGCCGCCGCGTAATCGCTGAAATACTGCCCTGATGCTGCCGCTCCCATATCGCTCCTCTCATGACTGGATGAAGTCCAGCAAGTCCTTGTTCACTCTTGCCATGTGGGTGAGGAACATACCATGGGGCGCGCCTTCGTACACCTGCAGTTTCGCGTTCGGCAGCAGGGCGGCGCTGGGTCTGGCCGTCAGCTCGAATGGCGCGCTGGCGTCGCTGGTGCCGGCAATCAGCAGTACCGGCAGCGTAATGCGCGGCAGCTCGGCGCGGAAATCTTCGCGCTGCAACGAGCGGTTGCATTCATACAGCGCCTGCAGTGAGGCTTGCAGCGGCATGGCGCGCAGCCAGTCGCGCATGCCTCGCGGGGTATCTTCGGCAACGAATGGCAGCAGGTTTTCGTCGATCCATTCAGGCAGGTCCTTCATCAGCTGCTCGCGGCGGAAGTATTCGAGCAGCGCGGGATCGATGCCGTCCGGGTTGTCCGCTGACCTGGCGATGCAGGGCGTCATGGTGCCCAGCAGGGCGACACGCTTGATGCGGCGCTGGCCATGGCGGCTCAGGTAGCGCACCACTTCATTGCAGCCCATCGAGTGCGCCACCAGCGTGACGCCGTCCAGGTCGAGCGCTTCCAGCACGGCAGCCAGGTCATCGGCCAGGGTGCTGAAGTCATAGCCGCGGCCAGGATCGCTGGAGCGGCCATGTCCGCGCCGGTCGAAGGCAATCACGCGCATTCCCTCATCCGCCAGTGCCAGCATCTGGTAGCACCACGAATCGGCGCCCAGCGACCATCCACCAACGAACAGCACCGGTTCGCCGTCACCCCAGTCGCGGAAGAACAGGTTGACGCCGTCGGCAGTGCGCACGGTGTTCGGTTCGATGACGCGTGCGCCGGAGATTCTGTATGCCGTCATGATTGCCTCCCTTGCTTACTGTGCGAAGTAGTCGATGAAGCCGGTGACGCTGCCAAGGCGGCCATCTGCGGCGACGACGGCGAAGTCGGTTCCCTTGGCGACCGGCTCGCTGCCCGGTGCCGCCAGGGTCCACGAAAAGCGCAGCACGTCGTTATGGCTGTCCGGAGTGCCGGCCAGTTCGAAGCGGTGGCCAGGGAAGTGGCCTTGCGCACCGGCGATCATCGCATCGATGGCAGCGTGGCCGGCGCCCTGCATCAGCGGGTCCTTGTAGCTTGCTTCCGAGGTGAAAGCCGCTGCGACGCGCGCGAGACGTTCTTCGGCATTGCGTTCGTTCCAGGCGGCGAGGTATTTTTCTACGATCTGCATGGTGTTCTCCTTTCGTTGATTGGTGAAGCCATTGTCAACAAATGCACGCCATGCGACGATTACCTCCCAGGTAATCAAACAGGAATCCAGATGACGCTCCTTCGCGGACTTGCCTTACTTTCCCTGCTGGCCGCGTGCGCCGGCGCCCAGGCTGACTGCCCGGCGACAATGCCGCTGAAAGGCGTGATCAAGCTCGATAACTGCTATCCGATGCGCAAGGATTGCGTGCCGGCCGCCGAGGCTTTGTACGACTACACGACCGCCATGCCGGACGCCGGTGATGAGGTGCTCAGGATCAGCCTGCATGGAAGCCCCTGGCACCTGTACGGCCCGGACTCCCGCATCATGACCATCGACGACCTGGCCGCAGTGGTCAGGCAGCAGGGCAGCAAGATCCGCCAAGTCATCCTGATGTCTTCGTGGAGCGGCACGGCCCCGGACAAGGAAACACGAGCCGCTGGCGCAACGGCTCTCGACTGCCCTGGGCAACATGAAGGTAAGCGGCCCGGATGGTTTCCTCTGGTACGACAGGAAGGGTAAAACCTCTATCACGAAGCAGGCCTTCACCGTCTTCGTTACGGGACCATACGCCGTCAAAAAAGGCGAAAAGGTCATGGCGTCGCTCGCCGCGGGCTGGCCTGCGCAATTTGAAGAAGCCTTTGCAAAACAGGGTGACGCCGACGGCTTGCTGCGCGCCGGCGTCGGCCACGAGTCGTTCAGCCTCTGTCCCTCACGCGCCTGGACGGCATTTGACGCGTCAGCGGCGCTGGGCAATCCGGTTGCCGCCTATAACGGCGCCATCCTCAGGCTCGAGCGTGGCGCCAGCGGGGACCGCGAGGCGGCGCTTGCTCTGCTCAGGAAAGCGGTGGCAGCCGGCGACAAGCCGGCCGCCGCCCTGCTTGAACAAACGACATTGCACCCTGACTGGAAGCCGTGAGAGGATTACCCTTTCGGATTGTAAAAACGCACAACAGGAGTTCCTTTGAAATCGATTTTGATTGCGGCCAGCCTGGCCATCACGACCGCCACCGCCGTAGCGGGGGCCGCAGCACCAGCGGCATCGGCATCGGCGAAGGCTGCCAAGCCCGCCGCTGTGCAGGTACAGACGCGCGATGTGCCGGTCAATGAATTCATGCAGGGACGCCTGCCGTTCCAGATCGACCTGAACGTTCCGGTGCCGGTGGAGTTCCAGCAATCCAAGGTCAAGAAGATCGGCTATTCATACTGGATGCGCCCCGAGGATGCCGCGACGGCGACCGCCGCCAACCTGCCGACCCGCAATGGCTATATGTACGGTTCTACCGCCACCAACGTCACTTACGACGCAGCCCACCATGTGTTCTATGGAATTAACGACCCGGGTTCGCTGAACAAGCTGCGTGGCGCGGCTACCCAAATCGAGGTCAAGGAATTCAAGGATGCCAAGCATCCGGCCGTGATGGTCTCCATGATCAGCGGCACCACCGGGCAACCGGCCTACTTCATGTACATGGCAACGGGCAAGAAGAACGAGACCTTCTTCCTGTCCGTCCGCGCACCGGACGGGCGTCGGGACATCGGCGACGCGATCTGGGCCAAGCTGGCAGCCGCCATCAAATAAGCAGGATTGCGCGGAAGTCGTTCACATTCGTGCGCGTCGGGCCGGTAACCACCAGGTCGCCCAGCGCGGAGAAGAAGCTGTAGCCATCGTTGTTGTCGAGCAGGGCCCGGGCATCGAGGCCTTGCGCGGCGGCGCGCTGCAGCGTGTCCGGTCCCAGCACGGCGCCTGCATTGTCTTCCGTGCCATCGATGCCGTCGGTATCGCAGGCGATGGCGTGCACGCCCGGCGCTCCCTTCAGCGCAACAGCCAGCGCCAGCAGGTACTCCGCATTGCGCCCGCCACGGCCCGTGCCGCGCACGGTGACGCTGGTTTCCCCGCCCGACAGGATCACGCATGGCGGCCGCAATGGGCTGCCGTGCTCGATCACGCCTTGCGCCAGCGCGGCGTGCGATACGGCCACGGTGCGCGCCTCGCCTTCCAGCCGGTCGCTGAGTATCAGCGGGCGCAGGCCCTCGGCGCGGGCGACATCGGCTGCGGCCTGCAGCGCATGCCTGGCGGATGCAATCACGGCCACGCTGTTGCGCGCCAGGCGCGGGTCGCCGGGCTTGGGTGTTTCCTGCGCCGGGTCTTGCAGCACAGCGCTCACGGAGGGCGGAATGTCAATGCCGTATTGCTGCAGGATGCGCAGCGCGTCCTGCGCGGTCGACGGGTCGGCCAAAGTGGGACCACTGGCGACGACGGCCGGGTCGTCGCCCGGCACGTCCGACAGCACCAGCGTCACTACGCGCGCTTCACCGCAGGCCAGCGCCAGCCGGCCTCCCTTAACGGCCGACAAATGCTTGCGCACGACGTTGATGTCGCCGATCGGCGCGCCGCTGCGCAGCAGGGCCTTGTTGATGTCGCGCTTCTGCTCCAGCGTAATGCCGGGGGCCGGTAGCGACATCAGCGCCGAACCGCCGCCGGACATCAGGCACAGCACCATATCGTCCGGCCCCAGTCCACGCACGGCGGCCAGCATGCGCCGCGCCGCCGCCTGGCTGGCGTCGTCCGGCACCGGATGGCCGGCTTCGATCACTTCCAGCTGCTTTGTCGGTGCGCCATGGCCGTAGCGCGTCACCACCACGCCACTGAGGGGACCATGCCAGCGCCGCTCCACGCCTTGCGCCATGCGGGCCGATGCTTTGCCGGCGCCGATGATGACGGTGCGGCCCTTGGGCGGCGGCGGCAGGTGGGCCGCGATGGTTTCCAGCGGGTCGGCCGCGCGCAGGGCGGCATTGAACAGTTCGGAAAGCAGTTCACGCCCAGTCTTCACAGCATTTCTCCTTTGCGGCCCACGCACAGCAGCACCAGCGCACCGCCGGCCGCCAGGCTGGCCGCCACCAGCAGCATGCCGTTGGCCGTGCTATGCGTCGCGTCCTTGATCGCGCCCACCAGGTAAGGGCTGACAAAGCCGGCCAGGTTGCCCAGCGAATTGATCATGGCAATGCCCGCCGCCGCAGCTGTGCCGCCCAGCATCGCCGTCGGGATGCTCCAGAACACGGGGAAAGTGCTGAGGATGCCCGCCGTCGCTACGCTCAGCGCAGCCAGCGCCAGCACCGGATTGTTCGCATAATGCGTTGACGCCAGCAGCGCAGCGGCGCCGATGAAGGCAGCCAGCGCGACGTGCCAGCGCCGCTCGCCTGTGCGGTCGGAGTGGCGCGCAATCACGATCATCGCCACCGCGGCGATGCCATAGGGGATGGCGGTCAGCAGGCCGATATTGAGCACGTCCTGCACGCCTGTGTTGCGGATCAGCTGCGGCAGCCAGAAGCCCACGCCGTACAGTCCCATCACGAGCAGGAAATACACCAGGGCCAGTATCCACACCCGGCTGCTGCCAAACACGTGGCGCAAGCCCCATTGCGCGCGCGGCTCGCCGTCGCGTGCCAGTTCGTGTTTCAGCAGCGCTTTTTCTTCGTCGTTCAGCCAGTTCGCATCGTCGATGCCGTCATCCAGCAGCGCCAGCGTCAGCACGCCCAGCGCCACTGCCGGCAAGCCCTCCAGCAGGAACAGCCACTGCCACCCGGCCAGGCCGCCATGGCCGGCGAAATGCGACATGATCCATCCCGACAGCGGCCCGCCCACTACGCCCGCCACGGCAACGCCGCTCATGAAGATGGCGACAATGCGGGCGCGCCGCTGCGCCGGGTACCAGTAGGTCAGGTACAGGATCACGCCGGGGAAGAAGCCCGCTTCGGCCACGCCAAGGAGAAAGCGCATCAGGTAGAAACTGGCCGGGCTGGTGGTGAACAGCATGGCCGCCGACAGCAGGCCCCAGCTGGCCATGATGCGCGCGATCCAGCGCCTTGCGCCGGTACGCAGCATCAGCAGGTTGGAAGGCACCTCGCACAGGAAGTAGCCGACGAAGAAGATACCGGCGCCCAGGCCGTACACGGTGTCGGAAAACTGCAGGTCCGCCTGCATCTGCAACTTGGCGAAGCCGACGTTTACCCGGTCCAGGTATGCCACTACGTAGCACAGGAACAGGAAGGGCAGCAGGCGCCTGCTGACGCGCGCATACAGCTTTTCGGTAGTGATCATTCTTGTTGTATTTCTAACTATGGCACCCTAGAATCATTGCACATTTTTCCTCCTGGAGCCGAAGAAGTGAGCAAACGCCTTATCACCAGCCTGTTGCTGCCCCTGCTGGCCGCGCCAGCCTTTGCTGCGGACCTGCCGCAGCCGCCGATCGCCGAAAAAACGCAGTGGATGGAAACCCGCCACGGCGAACAGGTGACCGACGATTACCGCTGGCTGCAGGAAAAGACCAATCCTGCCGTCATTGAATACCTGAACGCGGAAAATAGCTATACCGCCGCCATGACCGAGGGCATCAAGCCCTTTGCCGATACGCTGTACAAGGAATTCAAGGACCGCACCGTGCCGGCCGACCTGTCGGTGCCGGCGCGGCGCGGTGATTACTACTATTACAGCCGTGTGGAGGCGGGCAAGCAGTACCCGCTGAACTGCCGCCGCCTGGCCGCCAAAGACGGCAGCTATGATGCCTCCGCTGCGGAAGAAATCATGCTGGACCAGAACGCGATGGCCGAAGGCCTCAAGTTCTTCCACGTGGGGATGATGGTCGCCAGCCCGGATGCCAGGCTGCTGGCCTACACCACCGACAACAATGGCTTCCGCCAATATGAGCTGCACGTGAAAGACCTGGCCAGCGGCAAGGTCCTGTCCCTCAGCATGCCGCGCGTGACCAGCGTAGCCTGGGCTGCTGACAACAAGACCCTGTTCGTGGTGCAGGAAGACGCCACCACCAAGCGTGCAGACCGCTTGTTCCGCGTTGCGCTGGACGGCCAGCCGGAACAGGTCTACCACGAGGCTGTGGAGCAGTTCTCGCTGGACGTGATGGGCAGCCTGGATCGCAAGCATATCTACCTGGTGTCCGGTGCAACCGATACCACCGAAGTGTTCATGCTGCCGGCCGACCAGCCGAAGGGCAGCTTCAAGTCCGTGCTGGGGCGCACCAAGGGCCACCGCTACTTCGTCAGCCACCGCGACGGCCAGCTGTACATCCGCACCAACAAGGATGCCAAGAACTTCCGCCTGGTAAGCGCACCGATCGCCAACCCGAAGAAGTGGACCGATGTCATCCCGCATGACAAGGACACGCTGCTGCAAGGCGTCACCTTGTTCAAAGGCTTCCTGGCGGTGAACGAGAAATCGCGCGCCCTGGGCCGTACCCGTATCTATGACTTCGGCAGCAAGAAGTGGCTGACCGTGAAGTTCGACGACGAGGTCTACGTGTCCATGCCGTCCACCAACCTGGAATACGGCCTGGCCAAGTACCGCATCAGCTACCAGTCGCCGTTGTCGCCGCCGTCCACCATCGACGTGGACATGAAGACCGGCGAACGCACCGTCCTGAAAAAGCAGGAAGTTGCAGGCGGTTTCGACTTCAGCCAGTACGAGACCAGGCGCCTGTGGGCAACGGCGCGCGATGGCGTGAAGGTGCCGTTGTGGGTGGCCTACAAGAAGGGCGTGAAGCTGGATGGCTCGGCGCCTCTGGTGCTGTACTCCTACGGTTCCTACGGCATTCCGCAGGAAGCGAACTTCTCGCTGACCCGTTTGAGCCTGCTGGAACGCGGCGTGATCTACGCGGCGGCGCATATCCGCGGCGGCAACGACCTGGGCGAGAAATGGCATGACGACGGCATGCTGATGAAGAAGATGAACACCTTCAACGACTTCATCGACAGCGCCGAATACCTGGTCAAGGAAAAATGGACCTCGCGCGACCGGCTGGCGATCCAGGGCGGCAGCGCCGGCGGCTTGCTGATGGGGGCTGTGGTGAATATGCGCCCGGACCTGTTCAAGGCGGTGCACGCGGCCGTGCCTTTCGTGGACGTGATGAACACCATGATGGACGCCAGCCTGCCGCTGACCACCGGCGAATACCTGGAGTGGGGCAATCCGAACGAGAAGGCGGCCTACGATTACATGCGCAGCTATTCCCCGTACGACAACATCTTGTTGAAAGATTATCCAGCCATGCTGGTCACCACGGGGCTCAATGACAGCCAGGTGATGTACTGGGAACCTGCCAAGTACGTGGCGAAGCTGCGCCGTAACAAGACCGACAGTAATCCGCTGCTGCTGAAGGTGAACATGGGAGCGGGCCATGGCGGCTCGTCCGGGCGTTATAACGCGCTGGGCGAGAAGGCTTTCGAGATGGCCTGGCTGCTGTCGCAAATCGGGGTTTCCAAATAATTTTTGAGGTTTTTTGGAAAAACCCTTGCGCGGCTTTCGAAATCCATCCTATAATGCGGCCTCTTCTGAACGTTGTGACAAACGTTCGACAGTGAAGGCAGGGGCGTTTAGCTCAGTTGGTAGAGCGGATCCCTTACAAGGATTAGGTCGGGAGTTCGACCCTCTC